>Ga0153921_1000184_pt1 | contig 46161 bp, 38 predicted proteins | sample TSNJ005MetaG_FD_104691 | JGI IMG/M metagenome (GOLD analysis project Ga0153921, IMG submission 104691) | Attine ant fungus gardens microbial communities from New Jersey, USA - TSNJ005 MetaG | ecosystem: Host-associated > Fungi > Mycelium > Unclassified | place: USA: New Jersey, Brendon T. Byrne... | reverse complement strand
TCCTGGGGCTGGAGTAGGTCCCAAGGGTTGGGCTGTTCGCCCATTAAAGCGGTACGCGAGCTGGGTTTAGAACGTCGTGAGACAGTTCGGTCCCTATCCGCTGCGCGCGCAGGAAATTTGAGAGGATCTGACCCTAGTACGAGAGGACCGGGTTGGACGAACCTCTGGTGTGTCAGTTGTTCCGCCAGGAGCACCGCTGATTAGCTACGTTCGGGATGGATAACCGCTGAAAGCATCTAAGCGGGAAGCCGGCCTCAAGATGAGATTTCCATGCCTTCGGGCGAGAGGCTCCCAGCTAGACTACTGGGTTGATAGGCCGGATGTGGAAGTGGGGACTAAAGACCCATGGAGCTGACCGGTACTAATAAGCCGATAATTTGATAATCACTATCTTCATACTGTTGTAAGGCTGGTATGAGGAGCCAAGATTGCTTGCGTCCACTATGTGGTTCTCGATGTACGGTCGAGAACTGAAACAATCGTGATGATTGTTCGTTCACTTTGATACATCAATAGTGTTTCGGCGGCCATAGCGAGAGGGAAACGCCCGGTTACATTCCGAACCCGGAAGCTAAGACTCTCTGCGCCGATGGTACTGCAGGGGGGACCCTGTGGGAGAGTAGGACACCGCCGGACTTCTTTGTGAGATGGCCACCCAGTGATGGGTGGCCATTTCGCGTTAACAGGTCCTTTTCCGCGCTCGCAGATCCGCGCGTGAACACCCCAACGTAGGCTGGGCTGGAGAGCCCGCCATTCGACAGGAGACGTCGTGAGCGACACCCCAGACGACAAGGACGCCCGGAAGAACGGGCGTAGTGATCGCGGAGCTGCGGGAAGCGGCGATGGACGACGTTCCGACTCCGGTCGCGGCGGCCGCAGTGCCGGCGGCCCGAGCAGAAGCGATCGTTCCGGAGGCTCCGACCGCGGTTACGGCAAGGGTGCCGGGCGCGGTGGAGCTCCGAAGCGCGAGGGTTACTCGCGCGACGGTCAGGGTTCGGGCGGTCAGCGCTCGGGTTCTGATCGTTCGGGCGGTGAGCGTGGCGGGTACTCGCGCGACGGTCAGCGTTCCGGTGGTGAGCGTGGTGGGTATTCGCGCGGTGGTCAGGGTGCCGGTGGTCAGCGCTCCGGCGGCGACCGTGGCGGATATTCGCGTGACCCGCAGCGTTCCGGCGGCGACCGTGGCGGGTACTCCCGTGACGGCCAGGGGGCGGGCGGTCAGCGTTCCGGTGGTGAGCGTGGCGGGTACTCGCGTGATGGTCAGCGTTCCGGTGGTGAGCGTGGCGGGTACTCGCGTGATGGTCAGCGTTCCGGTGGTGAGCGTGGCGGGTACTCGCGTGATGGTCAGCGTTCCGGGGGCGACCGTGGCGGGTACTCGCGTGATGGTCAGCGTTCCGGGGGCGACCGTGGCGGGTACTCCCGCGACGGCCAGCGTGCCGGCGGTGAGCGTGGCGGCCGCGGCGGGCGCGATGAGAAGCTGTGGACGCGCGATGGTGCGCCGGCGCGTGGGGACCGGGATGCGCGTGAGCGCGAGCTGCGCTCCGACGAGGAGATCGAGCGTTCGCGGGAGCTCCGCTCGGTGCGCCCGCACCACGACGACCCCGAGATTCCCGAGGGCGTCGTCGCCCGTGACCTCCCGGGCGAGGCACGAGTCGAGCTCAAGACGCTGAGCAAGGACAACGCTGAATGGGTCGCCCAGCACCTGGTGATGGTCTCGCGTCTGATCGAGAGCGACCCGGAGCTGGCGCATCGCCACGCCCTGTCCGCAGCGCGACGTGCCGGCCGCATCGGTGTGGTGCGCGAAACGCTTGCCATCACGGCGTACGCCACCGGAGACTTCGCACTCGCGCTGCGTGAGCTGCGCACGTACCGGCGCATCTCCGGATCGAATGACCAGCTTCCGCTGATGGTCGACAGCGAACGCGGCGTGGGCCGACCCGATCGCGCGCTCGAGCTCGGCCGGTCGGTCGAGAAGGCGTCGTTGCCTGCCGACGTGCAGGTGTCGCTCGCGATCGCGATGTCGGGTGCCCGCCTGGACCTGGAGCAGCCGGAGGCCGCACTGGCCGAGCTCGAGATCCCGCAGCTCGACCCGAACCGGGCCTTCAGCTGGAGCCCCGACCTCTTCCACGCGTACGCGGAGGTGCTCGAGGAGCTCGGCCGCGACGAGCAGGCGGCGTCGTGGCGAGAGCGCGCCGAGCACGCTGCAGAAGCGCTCGCGGAAGCCCTCGACGTCGACGAGCACGAAACCATCGACGTGATCGAGGAAGAGATCTTCCTCGATCCGGGCGACTTCTCCGCCGCGGCCGTCGAAGCCGAGGTGGACGAGCTGCTCGCGGACGATGAGGATGAGCCGGCCGAGGCTGCCTCGGATGGTGACCCTGAGGCTGAAACCGGGTCGGAGGCCGAGGCTGAGGTCGTGGTCGACGCCGAATCCAGCGTCGACACCGAATCCAACGCCGACACCGAATCCAGCGCCAACGCCGACCTCAGAGTCGAGGCCGAAGAAGGCGTCGAGGCTGGAGCCGATATCGAGTCGGACGATGAGATCAGGGCAGAGGCCGAGTTCGACGTCGAGGTTGAGGCTGACGCCGAGGTCGGAGCAGAGGTCGACTCGAAGCTCGACTCGGAGCTCGAGGCCGACTCCGCCGTCGAGACCGAGACTGATGTCGAGTCGGACGACGAGATCGACGCCGGGGCCGAATCCGGCGTCGACGTCGAGACGGAGACCCAGGCCGAGAGCCAGGCCGTCGAAGAGAAGGGCGAGCCGGACGATGGCGCTGTTCCGACGGAGCACTGACGCATCCACTCCGCTGGACGGCGTGGACGTGCTGCTCGCCGACCTGGACGGCGTGGTCTACAAGGGGCCTTCGGCCATCCCGCACGCCGTCGAGAGCCTGAACGGCGCCGCGGAAACCGTGCGTGTCGGTTACATCACCAACAACGCGTCGCGGACCGATGCGTCGGTCGCGAGCCACCTGAGCGAGCTCGGCCTGCAGGTGCAGCCGAGTGACGTGGTGACCTCACCGCAAGCAGCGGTCCGCCTCCTGAGCACCCACGTGGCGCCGGGGTCCCGGATCCTCGTGATCGGCGGGGACGGGCTGGTCGACGAGGTCGAGAAGGGTGGATTCTCGGTCACGCGGTCGGCCGACGACGATCCTGCTGCGGTCATCCAGGGCTTCGCTCCCGAGGTCGGCTGGGCGCAGCTCGCGGAGGCCGCGTTCGCGCTCCAGGGACGCACCGAGACCGAGCGCCCATGGATCGCGACGAACACCGACTGGACCATCCCGGTGGCGCGAGGCATCGCCCCCGGCAACGGGACGCTCGTCTCCGCCGTGCACACGGCTGCCGGCCGGCTGCCGCTGGTGGCGGGCAAGCCCGAGGTGGCGATCTTCGAGGAGGCGGTCGCGCGATTCGGCGCGAAGAAGCCGCTCTTCATCGGCGACCGGCTCGACACCGACATCCTCGGCGCCAATCGGGCGGGCATCGATTCGGTCCTCGTGCTGACGGGCATCGACGGGGCGAAGCAGCTGATCGCTGCGGACGCGAACTCCCGCCCGACGTACATCCTCGGTGACCTGCGAGGGCTGGCCCAGCCGTATCCCGCGACCACGACCGCCCGCGACGGCGCCGTGACCGTGGGGGACGCGACGGTCGCGATCGAGGGGAACGACGTCCGGATCCGCGCCGAGGGGACGGATCAGCTCAACCTGCTCCGTGCCGCCTGCGCGGCGATCTGGAACTCGGGCCGGGCGATCTACGGACTCGAGGTGCCGGAGCGCCTGTACGCCTGAGCCGTTGAACTCGGCCGGTCAGAGAGCCGTCGCGTGCTCGACGATGCGGTAGCAGCGCCGGACTCGATCGAGCCACCACTCGCGACGGTCGGCGGGCGCCTCCAGGGCAGCGAGCTTCGACGCGTCGACCGCCGGCCGGACGACCGGGATGAACCCGTCGACGGGGAGGAGCGGCTCGACCGCGACATCCTGGACGAACATCGCCACGGTGCCGAGCCCGCAATCGAACTCGAGCTCGGGGACGGCCGCGGCGAGATGGGCGCCCATGGCGATGCCCACGGAGGTGTCGATGGCGCTGGAGACGACGACGGGGAGACCCGCCGCAGCGACGATCCGCAGCGCCGAATGGACGCCGCCCAGCGGCTGCGCTTTGACGACCAGGAGATCCGCGGCGCCGGCGCGAGCGACCGCGAGCGGATCGTCGGCCTTGCGGACGCTTTCGTCGGCCGCGATGGGGATGTCCATATAGGCGGTGCGACGACGGATCTCGGCGAGCTCGTCGACGGTCGCGCATGGCTGCTCGACATACTCGAGATCGAACGGGGCGAGGGCGTGGATGGCGTGCTCGGCCTCATCGACGTTCCAGAACGTGTTCGCGTCCACACGGATCCGGCCTTCGGGCCCGAGGCGGTCGCGGACGGCGCGGACACGCTCGATGTCGTCGGCGAGGGTCTGACCGGGCTCGGCGACCTTCACCTTCGCCGTCCGGGCGCCGGGATAGCGATCGAGCACGCTATCGACGTCGGAGGCGGGGACGGCGGGGACGGTCGCGTTGACGGGGATCCGATCGCGCAGGAGCGGCGGGGTGGGACGCCAGCCGAAGTCGATGGCCGCGTGCAGCCAGGCGGCCGCCTCCTCGTCCGCGTACTCCACGAAGGGCGAGAACTCGGTCCAGCCCTCCGGTCCCTCGAAGAGGACGGCCTCCCGAACGGTGATGCCGCGGAAGCGGGAGGTCATCGGCACGCTCACCACGCGCGCTGTCATCAACAAGTCGCGCAGCTCCGGCACCATTCCACAAGTTTGGCACGGCCGACCTCCGAGGGAGCTGCCGACCATAGTCTTGATGCATGGCAGCGGCAATCTCAGAGATCTTCGATCCGACGCAGTGGGTGGAGGCGCCCGGATTCGGCGGACTCACCGACATCACGTACCACCACGATGTATCCGGGAGGATCGCGCGCGTCGCGTTCAACCGGCCGGAGGTGCGCAACGCCTTCCGTCCGCACACGGTCGACGAGCTCTACGCAGCCCTTGAGGACGCACGCACCAATTCGCGCATCGGTGTGGTGCTCCTGACGGGCAACGGGCCGAGCCCGAAGGACGGGGGATGGGCGTTCTGCTCGGGCGGCGACCAGCGCATCCGGGGTCGCGACGGCTACAAGTACGCGGAAGGGGAGACCGCTGCCGGGATCGACGCGGCGCGCAGCGGGCGGCTGCACATCCTCGAAGTGCAGCGACTCATCCGGTTCATGCCGAAGGTCGTGATCGCCGTCGTGCCCGGATGGGCCGCCGGCGGTGGCCACTCGCTGCACGTCGTGTGCGACCTGTCGATCGCGAGCGCCGAGCACGGGCGTTTCAAGCAGACGGACGCCGACGTCGGGTCGTTCGACGCGGGCTACGGGAGCGCCTACTTCGCGCGTCAGGTCGGGCAGAAGGTGGGCCGCGAGGTCTTCTTCCTGGCACGGGAGTACTCGGCACAGCGGGCATACGAGATGGGCGCCGTGAACGCCGTCGTCCCGCACGCCGAGCTCGAGTCGACGGCTCTGGAGTGGGCCAGGGAGATCCTGACGAAGTCGCCGACGGCCATCCGGATGCTGAAGTTCGCGTTCAACGCCGTGGACGACGGCCTGGTCGGGCAGCAGGTCTTCGCCGGCGAGGCGACGCGTCTGGCCTACGGGACCGACGAGGCCGTGGAGGGGCGTGACTCCTTCCTGCAGAAGCGGGAACCGGACTGGTCACCGTTCCCCTGGCAGTACTGAGCGGGGCGACATGACGCGAGAGGTGCGGGCTGTCGACGCCGGGCAGCCGGAGACGGTGTTCGTGGCGCTGCGCGATGCGCTCGCCGGAGCGGGACCGGCCGTCGTGCCGAAAGAAGCAGGGGGAAGGCTCCCGGACGGGAGCACGGACAGGGAGACGGTCGCGCAGAACGTCGCCCTCGTGATCGAGACGTCCGGATCGACCGGAGTGCCGAAGCGCGTGGCCTTGTCCGCCGATGCCCTGCTCGCCAGCGCGGCCGCCTCGGCCGGCGCGATGGGCGGGCAGGGGCAGTGGGTGCTCGCCCTGCCGGCCCACTACGTCGCGGGCGCTCAGGTGCTCGTGCGGTCCCTCGCGGCGGAGACGGAGCCCCTGTACTACGGGGGCGGGCACTTCGACGCCGCGCGGTTCGCGGCGCTCGCCGGAGGGTTGACGCACGATCTGCGGTACACGTCGCTCGTGCCGGTTCAGCTGGCCCGGCTGGTGGACGCGGTCGAGAACGGCGACCGGGAGGTCGCGAGGGCGCTGCGCCGCTTCGACGGGATCCTCGTGGGAGGCCAAGCGCTCACCCCTGCCCTGCGGGAACGGGCCGAAGACGCGGGCGCGCGCATCCTGAGCACGTACGGGTCGAGCGAGACGGCGGGGGGATGCGTGTACGACGGTGCCCCGATCGGGACGACCACGGTGCGGGCGGTGGACGGGCTGCTCGAGATCGCCGGCCCGACCCTGGCGGAAGGCTACCTCGGCGACGAAGGACGGACGCGCGCGGCGTTCCACGAGGCCGACGGTCACCGCTGGTACCGCACGGGCGACCTGGGAAGCGTCGACGAGGGGCGGGTCACCGTCTTCGGGCGGGCGGACAACGTCATCATCTCGGGCGGCGAGAAGGTGCTCCTGGATGCCGTCGAGCAGGCGGTGCGCAGCATCCCGGGACTCGAGGGCGCGGTCGTGGTCGCGTCCGACGACGAGGAGTGGGGACAGGTGCCCGTCGTGGTCGCACCGCGCGGAACGGGACGGACGGACGGCGACGGCCTCCTTCGCGAGGTGCGGGCCCTGGTCGCAGAGCGGGTCGGGCGGGCCGGAGCGCCGGCCAGGGTCGTCGTGGTGGCCGAGCTCCCCGTGCTGAGCAGCGGCAAGCCCGACCGCGTCGCGGCCGCCCGGCTGGCCGAGGGGTCCGGCGAGAGCGAGGCATAGCCGTTGTTGTTAAGATTCGCACTGTGATGAGTGAGAACAAGCCCCGCATGCAGAGGATGGCGCCGCCGCCGGCGCGCGGACCGCGCGGAGGGAAGAGCGGACGGCCGGGTGCCGCCCGGGCGACCGCAGCGCGTCCCGCGACCGCCGCGGACTGGATCGCCGGCGCGCGCCTCCGCACGCTGCCGCTCGCCATCGCTCCCGTGCTCATCGGTGTCGGCGCCGCGAAGGTGGCCGAGGGGCCGGGGGTCTGGCACCCGGTGCGTTCGCTGCTCTGCCTCGCCGTCGCCGTGCTGCTCCAGATCGGCGTCAACTACGCCAACGACTACTCCGACGGGATCCGCGGCACGGACGAGTACCGGGTCGGCCCCGGACGCCTGACGGGATCGGGAAAGGCCGCACCCAAGAAGGTGCTGACCGTCTCCCTCGTCTTCTTCGGGCTCGCCGCGCTCGCGGGGCTCGCGCTCGTCATCCTCACGCAGCACTGGTGGATCCTGCTGATCGGCGCGGCGGCCATCGCCGCCGCCTGGTTCTACACCGGAGGCAAGCGCCCCTACGGCTACTTCGGCCTCGGCGAGCTCTTCGTCTTCGTGTTCTTCGGCCTGGTGGCCACCGCGGGCACCACGTTCATGCTGGCGGGGACGGTCAACCAGGAGGCCTGGTACGGAGCGGTCGCCGCCGGTCTGATCGCTTGCGCCGTGCTCATGGTCAACAACATCCGCGACATCGAGCCCGACAAGGCCGCGCGCAAGCGCACCCTGGCCGTGCTGATCGGCAACGTCGCCTCGCGGATCGTGTTCTGCGTGCTGCTGCTGGTGCCGTTCCTGATCGTGGCCCTGCTGGCGCTGTTCTACCCGATCGCCTGGTTCGGGATGTTCGCGCTGCTGGCCGCGCTGCCGGCCTGCGCGATCACGCTCTTCGCGAAGACGTCGCGCGAACTCATCACCGCACTGCAGCTGACGAGCATCACCGGACTGCTGGTCGGGATCGCGCTGGGCGTGGCCTTCGCGTTCTGACCGCGCGGGACGGCGCACGGGAGGTCGGCGGTCGCGAGGCCGGGTGACCGCGAGGCCGGGTGACCGCGAGGCCGGGTGACCGCGAGGCCGGGTGGCCGGGCGTCCGCCGGGTCGGGTGACCGGGAGGACGGTGACCGCGAGGTCAGGCGGTCGGGGGCTTCGTGCCCGCGTCGTGGTGCTCCGCCGGGGCGTCGACGGGTGCATCCACGGAGCCATCCAGGGCGCCATCGACGGGCACGTCGGCGTGCGCCGCTGCATCGGTGCGGGAGTCCGCGTCAGCGTGGGCGGCCTCCGTGGAGTCGACGACCGCATCCTCCACCTCGTCGTCCTCCGACGGGATGGGCTTCTCGCGGTGACGGATCTCGTACAGATCCGACGAGACGGCGTTGCGCGGGCGGCTCAGGAAGATGTAGGAGAGGCACAGTCCGATGAGGGCGGCGGCGATCACCGACGCCCACCAGACGATGCCGAGGATCAGCAGGATGGCGAGCGGAATCGCGAACACCAGCAGGCGCAGGACGGTGTAATACAACCAGGAGGGAATCCGCTTCACCCTCCCAGCTTAGAGACGGACTCTGAGAGTTACGATTGACCCATGGTTCGCCTCTGGATAGTCCTCGGCGTCGCAGCCGCGGTCTTCTACATCTATTCGGTGGTGGACTGCGCGCTCTTCGATCGAACGAGGGTGCGCGGCCTTCCCAAGCCCCTGTGGCTGCTCATCATCATCCTCTTCCCGATCATCGGCGGGATCCTCTGGTTCCTCGTCGGGCGCGGCCGACGCCGTGCCGGCGACCGGCGCCTCGTCGCGCCGGACGACGACCCCGAGTTCCTCGGCAAGCTGAAGCTCGACCGAGACCAGGAGGAGCGCATCCGGCAGCTCGAGAAGGAGCTCGCCGACCTCGACGACAACGGCCCCGACAGCGACCAGACCGGCCGACGGGATGGCTGACCCTCTCACCGCGGGCTCCGACCACGGGGCCCGCGAGACGAGCACGCCTGTGCCCGCATCGACGGCTGTGTCCGCGTCGACATCTGCGCCCGCGTCGACGGCCGCGCCCGCGCGCCCGATCGAGGGCGCCACCGAGACCGGCAACCCCGCCACCGACTACGCGACCGCGCTGCTGCGGGCGTTCGTTCGCAACGGTGTGCGCGACCTCGTCGTCAGCCCCGGCTCACGGTCCCAGGCGCTGGCGCTCGTCGCCGCCTCCCTCGAGCACAGCGGCCACGTGCGGTTGCACGTGCGGATCGACGAGCGGGTCGGCGGGTTCCTCGCGCTCGGCCTCGCTCGCGAGACGGGGGCACCCGCGGTGGTCATCACCACGAGCGGCACCGCGACGGCCAACCTCCACCCGGCCGTGCTCGAAGCGCACGAGGCCGGCATCCCGCTCATCGTCCTGACGGCGGACCGCCCGGCCGAGCTGCGCGGCATCCGCTCCAACCAGACCACTCAGCAGGACGGGCTCTACGGCGTCGCCGTGCGCTGGTCGCAGGACGTCGACGCGCCCCGGGCGACCGACGCCGCCCAGCGGGTCGCCGAAGCGCAGGCCGCCGAGGCGCTCGCGCTCGCCGCGGTGCGCGCCGCCGTGGGTGCGGGCAGCGCCGATCCCGGCCCGGTGCACCTCAACGTCGCCTTCCGCGAACCGCTCTCCGTCGCTGCGCCGGCCCTCCAGGAGCCGATCGACGGGGCCATCCCCACCACGGCGGGTCCCGAGGCTCTCGGGCGGCAGACGATCGAACTGACGGAGGGACCGCGCACCGTCGTGGTCGCCGGTGCCGATGCCGGACCTGCGGCCGAGGAGCTGGCACGCGAAGCGGGTTACCCCCTGCTCGCCGAGGTCTCCAGCGGCGCGCGGTTCGGACCGAATCTGGTGGTCGCCTACCGCGAGCTCCTCCACGAGGAGGCGTTCGGCGAGCGGGTCGAGCGCGCCATCGTGTTCGGTCATCCCACGCTCAGCCGCGAGATCCCGGCCCTGTTGACGCGCTCCGACGTCGAGGTGATCGTGGTCGCTCCGACCGGCGCCCAAGCGTACGACCCCGGTCACCGGGCCCGCATCGTCGGAGGCGCCCTCCCGCCCGCGACGGTCGACCTGCGCTCGCCGGAGGTGCGCGGCTGGGTGGGCAGCTGGGTCTTCGCGAGCCGCCGGCTGATCGAGGAGGCCGAGCGTGCGGCGGATCCGGCCGCGCTCGCACCCGACGTTGACAAGGCGCGCTCGTACGAGCCGGCCGACGCGCTCGCGTTCGCGAAGGCCGAGCTCGCCGCGGTGCGCGCCCCGATCACCCGGCCGCTGCTGGCGGAGGCGCTCTGGCGCTACACCTGGCCGCACGACCGGCTGGTGCTCGCGGCCTCCCGCCTCATCCGGGACGCCGACCGCATCGTCCCCGGCAAGAAAATCCAGGTGCACGCCAACCGCGGTCTCGCCGGCATCGACGGCACGATCTCGACCGCGACGGGCATCGCGATCGCCAGTCAGGCCGCGGCCGCCGACGCGGGGACCCCGTCCGGCGTCACCCGTGTGCTGCTCGGCGACCTCGCGCTTCTGCACGATGTGGGAGCACTGCTCGGCGCCCCCGGCGAGGACCGGCCGCACCTGCAGCTCGTGCTCGGCAACGACGGCGGTGGAACGATCTTCGACGGCCTGGAGGTGGCGGCGACCGCCGGCACCGCCGCGTTCGATCGCGTGCTCTACACGCCGCACGAGGTCGACGTGCAGGCACTGGCCCGCGCGTACGGCTGGGACTACCGCGCCGCGCGGACGAAGGGGGAGCTCGACCAGGCGCTCTCCGCTCCGCCCGCGGGCGTCAGCATCGTGGAAGTGCCGCTCAGCCGTTGATGATCTGCGGCACGGCGACCGCCTTCAGACCCTCGACGCCGAACTCGAGCCCGTAGCCGGAGCCCTTCACGCCGCCGAACGGGATCATCGGGTGGACGCCGCCGTGCGAGTTGATCCACACGGTGCCCGCCTGCACGCGGGCCGCGACGGCGCGCGCCTCGTCGCGGTCGCCCCAGACGGAGCCGCCGAGTCCGACGTCCAGCCGGTTGGCGCTGGCGACGGCGTCCTCCACGTCGGAGTACCGGATGATCGGGAGCGCCGGGCCGAACTGCTCCTCGTCGACCAGGGCGACGCCGTCCGCGACGTCGGCGACGAGGGTGATCGGGTAGAACAGCTCGCCGAGCTCGGTGGCGGGGGCGCCTCCCGTGACGATGCGGCCGCCGTTCGCCTTCGCGTCCTCGACGAGACGGTTCACGATGTCGAACTGCTGCTTGTTCTGGAGGGGGCCGAGCACGTTCTGCTCGTCGAGCCCGTTGCCCATCGGCGTTGCGCGGGCCACCTCGGCCAGCGCCTCCACCGTGGCGTCGTAGATCGAGTCGTGCACGTACAGGCGCTTGAGGGCGGCGCAGGTCTGGCCCGTGTTGATGAACGCGCCCCAGAAGAGATCCTGCGCGATCGCCTGCGGGTCGGCGCTCGGCAGGACGATGCCGGCGTCGTTGCCGCCGAGCTCGAGGGTGAGGCGGGCCAGGTTGCCGGCCGAGCTCTCGATGATGCGGCGCCCGGTCGCGGTGGAGCCGGTGAACATGATCTTGTCGACGTCGGGGTGGCTCGCCAGGCGGGCGCCGACCTCCCGGTCGCCCGAGACGGCGATCAGCACGTCGGCGGGGAGGACCTCGTTGAGGACGCTCACGAGGGCGAGGACGCTGAGCGGGGTGAACTCCGACGGCTTGAGCACCACGGTGTTGCCCATCCGCAGAGCGGGGGCCAGCTGCCAGATGCCGATCATCAGCGGCCAGTTCCACGGGCCGATCGCACCGACGACGCCGATGGCGCGGTAGTGGAGCTCGGCGTGCACCTCGCCGTCGTCGACGATGACCTCCGGCTCCAGGGCGACGGTCGCCGAGGTCCGCAGCCAGGCGGAGCAGGCCCCGATCTCGAAGCGCGCGTTCGGGCCGTTGAGCGGCTTGCCCTGCTCGCGGGAGAGCAGCTCGGCGAGGGCCTCCGCGTTCGCGTCGATGGCGTCGGCGGCGCGCAGGAGGACCTCCGTGCGGGCGTCGTGGCCGAGCGCCTCCCACGCGGGCTGGGCGGCGCGGGCGCGCGCGATCGCGGCGTCGAGGTCGTCGACGCTCGCCTCCGGGGCGCGGCCGATCTCGGCGCCCGTGGCCGGATCGTGGATCGGGCGACCCGATCCTTCCGGCGCGCTGACGCGGGCGAGCAGTTCGGTGTAGTCCGACATCGGGTCTCCTCCAGTGGAACGGTCCTCGCCCCAGTCTCCGGCCGGGAGGGGCGGGAGCACTTGACCGTGTACGCACGGCCGATGACGAGCGGTGCAGAGCTGCCCGAGCGCAAGGCCGGGGAGGTGGACAGCCTCGTTCTCTGGCAGTCCCGCAGGGCAGGGTGATACGATCCGCATCACGGATCGTATACAAAGTCGTCCCCGGTCCGCAGTGAGGTCGATCGTGCTCATCGCCCAGCAGCAGGCTCCCCAGTCGTCGCATCAGCCGGCGCAACCGTCGCACCAGGCGCCGTCGCGCGCCGAGAGTCGGGTGGCGTCCAGCGCCATGCGCGACTTCAGCGCGTTCCGCACCGCGGTCTCCGAATCGTTCGTGCCGTTGCACGTGACCAGCGACCGGCCCGATCCGTTCTGGGGCCGCATCCGGATGGCCACCGCCGACACCGTGCACGTCTCGGAGGTGAGCGCCTCCCAGCACGTCGTCGAACGGACTCCCGAGCTCATCGCGCGCTCCGACCGCGACTACTACAAGCTCAGCATGATGCTCTCGGGCACCGGGCTGCTCATCCAGGACAACCGGGAGGCGTTCCTGCGCCCCGGCGACCTCGCCGTCTACGACACGCACCGGCCGTACTCGCTGGTCTTCGACGACGACTTCCGCACGATGGTCGTGATGTTCCCGAAGCACCTCATCGACCTCCCGCGCGAGCTCGTGGCGCAGCTGACGGCGGTGCGCTTCGACGGACGCTCGGGCGTCGGGGGCATCATCGTGCCGTTCCTGGCTCAGCTGGTCGGCAACCTCGACCAGCTCTCCGGACCGACCGGCACCCGGCTCGCGCACAGCGCACTCGACCTGGTGACCACGCTCTTCGCCGACGAACTGGACGCGCGCACCGAGTCGATCGACCCGCACCGTGCGCTGATGCAGCGCATCCGGATGTACATCGACGCCAATCTGGCTTCGACCGACCTCGGGCCGACGCAGATCGCCGCGGCGCACTTCATCTCCACCCGGCACCTGCAGGGTCTGTTCCAGGAGCAGAGCACGACGGTGTCGGCGTGGATCCGCACGCGACGGCTGGAGCGCTGCCGGCGCGACCTCGTCGACCCGCTGCACGCGGACCAGTCGGTCGCCTCCATCGCCTCCCGGTGGGGGTTCGTGGATGCGGCGCATTTCAGCCGGGTGTTCAAGGCGGCGTACGCCGAGTCGCCGTCGGATGTGCGGGCGGCAGCGCGCGCCTGACATCGGGCCGCGCGGCCAGGCCACGTCGCCGATCCGCGGCACGCAGAACGGGGCGCCCTCCGCGGAGAGCGCCCCGTTGCCGTGCGGCCGGTTCGGTCCCGGCTCAGTCGTCCTCGGTGCCGAGCTCGGGGGCTCCGGCCTCCTCTGTCCCGTGGCCGATCTGCGCATAGACCTTCGGGTTGCGCCGCTTCAGCGCCATCCCCCAGAACACCCCGATGATGCCGGGGACGATCACGATCGCCGGGAGGATGAACGTCGTCGCGCTCGGCGGCGCCGTGGGGTCGCTGGTCAGCAGCGTGTTGAAGTAGATCAGGATGAGCGCGAAGACGACGGTCAGCGCGACTCCCGAGACGACCGGGGCGATGACGCGCTGCCACGGGCCGAGCCCGCGACCGTCGCGGCGGAAGAACCCGATCACCGAGAACGAGACGATCGCCATCAGGAGCACCAGCCCGAGTGCGCCGCTGTTGGTCAGCCACGAGAAGAGGGTGAGCACCGGGAACAGTGCGGCCGGTGCTCCCTCCGGCGGCGTCCATCCCGTGCCCGCGATGGCGAACGCGACGATCACGACAGCGGCGAGGACGGTCTGGGTGACCGAGCCGGCCCACGGGGCGCCGCTGTGCGCACGGATGCGGGACAGCCAGTTCGGTAGCACGCCCTCCCGGCCCAGCGAGAAGAAGTACCGGGCGACGGCGTTGTGGAAGCTGACGAGGGAGGCGAACAGGCTCGTGATGAAGAGCAGCTGCGCGATATCGCTGACGATCACGCCGACGTGCGAGGACAGGAAGTTGAAGATCAGGTCAGGGCCCTGCTCCGTGGAGGCCTTGATGACCGCGCTCGGACCGGTTCCCACGGTCATGGCCCACGAGGACAGCGCGTAGAAGATCGCGATGACGGCGACGGCCGTGTAGGTCGCGCGGGCGACCGTGCGCTTCGGGTCCTTCGACTCCTCGCCGTAGATCGCCGCCGACTCGAAGCCCATGAACGCGGCGATGCCGAAGGCGAACACGGCGCCGATGCCCGGCACGAAGAGCGAGGAGGGGCTGAGCGCCTGGCCGCTGACGCCCTCCGGTGCGACAGCGAACGAGACGATGTCGTAGACGATCACGACCACGAACTCGAGCGCGACCAGCACGCCGAGCACCTTGGCCGAGAGGTCGACGCGGTTGACGCCGAGGACTGCGATGAGGGCGATGCACACGAGCACCGGGATCCACCACGGCACGTCCCAGCCGAACTTGCTCGACAGGAGCGACGAGACCTGGAAGCCGAACATCCCGTACACGCCGATCTGCATCGCGTTGTAGGAGATGAGGGCGACGATCGAGACACCGACGCCGCCGGGCCGGCCGAGGCCCTGGGCGACGTACGAGTAGAACGCGCCCGCGTTGGTCACGAACCGGCTCATCGCCGCGTAGCCCACGGCGAAGATCGTGAGCGTGACGCCCAGGATGAGGAAGGACAGGGGCACGCCGAGCACGCCGGTGACGGCGAACGTCGTCGTGACGCCTCCCGCCAGGACGGTCAGCGGGGCGGACGCCGCGACGATCATGAAGGTGACGGCGGGGACGCCCAGCCGGCGGTGGGCGGCGGTTCGCGTGCCGACGGCGGTGTCGGCGGATTGGGTGGAGGTCAACGGATTCTCCTCGTTCGGTGCGCAATGAAGGGAGAGTTCGGGAATGCGCGATTGCTGACGATTGAATCGGTTGCCGGCGTCGAGGGGTTGGCCTGCGACGCAGAGCGGTTGTCTGAATCGGAACGTTCGGCCGCGCCTGCCTTCCAGGCCGCGGCGCCCAACCCGGATACTGAACGGACGAGCTCGACGTAAGGAACACCGATGTCCCACCAGCACACCTCCACCGTCACGGCGCCCACCGAGGTCCGCCATCCCCTCGACGCGTTGACCGCGCAGGAGATCGCCGACGGTCGCGACATCCTGGTGGCGGCGGGGCTCGTGGGGGAGAGCACGCGGTTCCCGTCGGTGCTGCCCGTGGAGCCGTCGAAGGAGGCGGTCGCCGCGTTCCGGGACGGGGATGCCATCGACCGGCGTATCCTCTTCGTGCTGCTCGACACCGCGACCGGCGCGTCGGCCGAGGCCATCGTGTCCGTCACGACCAGGGAACTCGTCGACCACCGCCCGCTCGGCACGGCCGAGGCGCCCTATGGGCAGCCGCAGTACCTCTTCGAGGAGTACGCGCGCGCCGAGGAGATCGCGAAGGCGTCGCCCGAGTGGCAGGCGGCGATGGTCCGGCGCGGGCTCGGGGACCGGATCGAGCTGGCCTTCTGCGCGCCGCTCGCGCCGGGATTCCACAACCGCGCCGAGGAGACCGGCCGCCGCGTCATCCGCTCGCTGACCTTCCTGCGCTCCACGCCGACCGACTCGCCGTGGTCGCATCCGGTGGAGGGGCTGATCGTGCACATCGACCTCACGAGCGGAGCGGTGCTGCGCGTCGAGGACGACGGCGATGTGCCGGTGCCCGACCTCGACGGCAACTACGACGCCGCCACGATCGGCGCGGCCCGCACCTCCCTCAAGCCCATCGAGATCACCCAGCCCGAGGGGCCGAGCTTCCGCGTCGACGGCCAGCACGTCGAGTGGGAGAACTGGAAGCTGCGCGTCGGCTTCAACGCCCGCGAGGGCCTGGTGCTCAACCAGGTGACCTTCCGCGACGGCGACGAGGACCGCTCGGTGCTCTACCGCGGCTCGGTTCCCGAGATGGTCGTGCCCTACGGCGACACCACCTCCACCCGGTTCTGGATCAGCTACTTCGACGCGGGCGAGTACCTTCTCGGCAAGAACGCGAATACGTTGACACTCGGCTGCGACTGCCTCGGCGTCATCCACTACTTCGACGGGGTCGTGGCCGACGACCACGGCAACCCGGTGACCATCCCGCAGGTCGTGTGCATGCACGAGGAGGACTACGGCATCCTCTGGAAGCACACCGACCTCGACGGCAAGACCGAGGTGCGCCGCTCCCGCCGGCTTGTCATCTCCTACTTCTCGACCATCGGAAACTACGACTACGGGTTCTTCTGGTACCTCTACCTCGACGGCACGATCCAGGTGGAGGCCAAGGCCACCGGCATCGTCTTCGCCGGAGCGGGCGTGCCCGGATCGACCGACCCGCACGCGCCCGAGATCGCACCCGGCCTGTTCGCGCCCGTGCACCAGCACCTGTTCTGCGCGCGCCTGGACGTCGCCATCGACGGCGACCGGAACTCGCTCTCGGAGATCGACGCGGTCGGCATCCCGATGGGGCCTGACAACCCGCACGGCAACGCATTCACCTGGACGAACACGCCGCTCGCGAGCGAGTCCGAGGCGCAGCGCCTCGCCGACCCGTCGCGGGCACGGGTGTGGGAGGTGCGGAGCGCGGACCGGCGCAACGCCGTCGGCGCCCCGACCGCGTACCACCTCCTCCCGCAGCCGAGCGCGACGCTGCTCGCGCAGCCCGAGTCGACCGTGTGGGGGCGCGCGACCTTCGCGACCAAGCACCTCTGGGCGACGCCGTTCGACCCGGCCGAGCGGTTCCCGGCCGGCGACTACCCGAACGCGCACGCCGGCGGCGGCGGGCTGCCCGCCTGGACGGCGGCGGACCGCTCGCTCGAGGAGGCCGACCTGGTGCTCTGGCACGTCTTCGGGCCGACGCACATCCCGCGCCCCGAGGACTGGCCGATCATGCCGGTCGACTACTCGGGTTTCCACTTCAAGCCCTACGGCTTCCTCGACCGCAACCCGGCGCTGGACCTGCCGGACGGCGCGACCGGCGGGGCGAGCTGCTGCGCGGGCGGGGAGTGCAGCTGCGAGCACTGAGCGGGGCGGCCTGAGCGGCGCGGTCGACCTTCCTGTCGACGGCCGTCGTCAATGCGGGAGCAGCATCCCCACGGCCATGACCGCCATCGCGGTCGCGGCGACGACCGGGAGGGTGCCACGCGCGAAGCCGACCCGGCGCGCGTGCCGCACCGCCAGCACCGGGCAGAGGACGGCCAGGACCGCGACGGTGAGCGGGAGCACGATCCCGAGCCCAGCGGCATGCCCGGCGTGGCCCAGGGATGCCGCTGCCGATGTGCTCCCGTGCGTGTGGAACAGGTCGAGGACGACCATGAGCGCCATGGCGAACGGTTCGACGGCGAGGTGAGAGGCGGCTCCGCGCTGGGCGACGCGCGCCCGACGCGCCGCAGCTGCGCACCCCACGGCCACGGCGACGAGTGCGGCCGCCCACGCGAGCGGAGGCACGAGCGGGAACCCCGCCCACATCGCGGCCGTGGCGAGCAGAGACAGGAACGCGACGGCCGACGGCAACGCCACCGCCGAGGGTGCTGCGTGGCCCGCGCGCGCCGGTGCGGTCGTCATGCTGCGAGGCTAGGGGAGGAGCCGCGCCAGTGTCTTTCCCGGGCGCGCACGATGGTTGAGTGTGACGGCAGCGCGTCGTCGGGTCGTGACATGCGCGGCCTGTCTACGGCAAGCGGCGGATGGATGGGTCACGGGTTGTGAGGCGCTCGGGTGCCCGCCGAGGTGAATGGTTACTGGCGGAGCGCTTCGCTCGGCTGGATCCTGGAGGCTCTGAGGGACGCCAGCAGTCCACCCATCGCCCCCACCACGATCCCGGCGACCACAGCTGCGGGTGCAATAGAGAGGTCGAACACAGGAGCCCACTGGCGGAAGATGGTCACGGCCAGGGTGCCGCCGAGGCCGAGCGCGAGACCCACGATTCCGCCGATCGCGCCGATGATGGTCGATTCGATCAGGATAAGAGCCGCGATTTGGCTCGGTCGTGCGCCGAGCGCCCGGCGCAGGCCGAGCTCCTGCCTGCGCTCCAGGACGGAGAGCATCATCGCATTCGCGAGTCCTGCGATGGAAGCGAGGAATGCCACGCCCGTCAAAGCGAACAGAGTCGTCTGTACGGCGGATTCGATCTGCGCGCGCACGGCCGTGGGATCCGTCGGTGCGGACACCTGTAGCGCTGTCGGCTCGTAGGGATTGATGGCCCACGGCGCTTGGCCGGCGATAAGTTGGGCGGCGCCCGTATCGGTGAGGATGACGGCCTGAGTCTGGCCGTTGTAGCCGAGAAGGGCGGAGTCCGACGTAGGGGCGATGACGGCGCTCATGAGTTCCGGTAATCGCGGCGATTCAGTCGCGATGCCGACCACCGTGGCTGTTCGGGAGTCGAGAAGAAGCTGTGGCCCCGCGTCGAGTGGGCCGAGTTCGACCTGAGTCGCGAGGTCGCGCCCGACGATCACCTCATCGCTGCCGAGTTGCCGGGGATGGCCCGCGGCCCACGTGATCGATTGCCGCGCTGCGGCGGGAACCTCATTCGTCATGGCATAGACGTTCGCGGTGAAGGTTCGCCGGGTCGGGCCGAGCTGGACATCGTGTGCGCCGTAGCTCGATAGAACACCCGCGGACGTCACACCGTTGAGGCTCTCGAGCCGTTTGGCGATGTCCGCTGGCTGGGCCTCCGATGCAGGCACCGCTGCGAAGGTGTCTGGCGTCCAGCTGACCGTGACGTCACGATTGGTGTGGGCGTTGAACGTTGCCGATACCTGGGCGTTCGCAGAGACGGAGATGCCGATCGTGGCGACCGCCAGGGCGACTCCGACAGCCACGGCCGCCACAAGCCCTGCCGTTCGGGCAACACGCGACGACACGGAGGAGCCGGCATCTCGCATCAGGTCGCGGAATCGTACGACCGAGGCTCGGCCGGGCGGCGCTGACCACTGCGAGGGCGCATCTGTCGCACGATCCGCTGGTATCGATTCCTCTGACTCTTCGATTCGCCCGTCGCGGACGCGCACTCGGCGGTGAGCGGAGGAAGCGACCTCGGGAGAATGCGTGACGAGAACGACGGTTGCGCCGGCGCGGTTGAGTCGGGCCAAACTTTCGACGATGGCCGCACTGTTTTCGCTGTCGAGGTTTCCGGTCGGCTCGTCTGCGACAACCACCGGAGCTCCACTGGCGAGAGCTCGGGCGATGGCCACTCGTTGTCGTTCACCCCCCGAGAGCTTTGCAGGGATCTGCTCGGCGAGGTGCTCGAGTCCGACCGTTCCAAGAGCCTCCCGCGCGAGCGCGGTCCGCTGCGCGCGGCGGACGCCCCGGTACACCAGACCGAGTTCTACGCTCTGAATCACGGGCCTTCTGTCAAGAAGGTGAAAGCTCTGGAAGATGAACGAAAAGGTGTCGCTCCGCAGTTGCGCACGTCGTTTCGCGCTCGCCTCGGCAGCGTCCTGGTCATCGATCAGATATCGGCCTGCAGAGGGAGAATCGAGCAGCCCGATGATATTCAGGAGGGTCGATTTGCCGCCTCCGGAGGGGCCCTCGATTGCAATGAACTCGCCGGCTTGAATGGTCAGGTCGACGCCGCGAAGAGCGGTCGTCGGAACGGTGCCGTCATAATCTCGGCGAATGCCGTCCAACCGAAGCAGAGGCATCGTTCACTTGACCTTCACGAGGTCGCCATCGGTGAGCTTGTCCTTCTGATTCACGAGGGTGATCGCGCTGCGGCCGGAGAGTTGTGCGACTTCGGTCACATCGATCTCTCGGAAGGAACCGTCAGCCTCCTGTTTGAGCACCCGGGCGTTCTTTCCGCCCGTCGTGACGAGGGCAGCGGTGGGGACGAGCAGAGAGTCAGTGGCGGCACTCTGGATCGTGATCGATGCGAGAACCTGTTTGCCCAGCCAGTCCGTGGGTATCTCGGCCGAATCGGCGGCAAGGGTGACCGGTATTTGTGCCCCGGGCTTATCGGCGACACCGATGGTTGCGATCGAGACGGGGATACTTCCGCTGGCCGACGCCGTGAGCGTCCCCTTCATGCCCGTTTCGAGGCTTGAGGCGACGGAGTCCGCTATCTGGGCAGTTGCCGTCATCGTCCCTTGGTCGACGACGAGCTGTGTCTTATCGTCGACATCCGCGTTCACCGGAGGTGCGGACACCAGGTAACTGGGCATCAGCTGGAGAGTGGCGAGTTCGAATCTGCTGGCGACGATCTGTTCCACCGAGGTCGGTTGAGCCGGCGTCGTGGGTTGAACGGTGGCGCCCTTGTCAGCGGTATCACCAGCCTTGCCGTCTGCTGGACTCGCCGATTTCATGACGGGCCTGTAGCTCACGTGCTCATACAGGGCACGCAGAGAACGCGCCGTGGTCTGCCCGAACTTTCCGTCGTCGCCCGTCGCGAACCCGGCGGCGCTGAGGCCACGCTGCAGTTGCGCCACGTCCGGGCCGCTGTCGCCAAGCGTCAGATCTCGGTAGAAGCGGAACGAGCCAGGTAGTGCGATCACCGGCCGGCCGTTGACTTCGGCAATGACGCTCCCGGCCGCGATGAGGCTGCCGGCCTGCAGGGGCTGTCCGGTCACCACCCCCGGCGAGGTATCCGACGCAAGCGGGATGATCTGTTGCACCGATCTGCCGACGACAGCGCCGGCCGTCACTGTGCGTGACAGGTCGCCGTGAGTCACGCGAGCAGTGACCGCACTCGGCGAGGGTGCTTCGGCGCGTGCAGCACGCTGCGCCGGCGACTCGAAGAGGGACGCTGCGACCCATCCGCCCGCGAACACGGTGAACACGCCCGCTACTGCGACGGCCCACAGGAGAACTCTTCGCCGCCTGCGCGACCGTGTTCGTGTCGGCTGCGTCTGGTTCATGCTCACTTATTGGCTCTGTACGTTGTTATTGAGGATCTTCTGCACGAGCGCGTTGTGCGTGGCGATCTTGTCCTTGAGGCGTGCCAAGAGGTCGGCGTTCTTGGAAACGAGGCGCGTCTGCGCATCCCATTCCGCCTCGTACGAGGTCTTCTGGTATCCCGACGTCGTCCTGCACCCTGCGTCCATCGACGCGACTTCGCGCTCACGGGCACTGATCGTCGGGGCCGCGGAATCCGTGTCCGGTGAGATATCGAATTCGTCTTTGAGTGTTTGGCTCGGCATATCGGCGGGCGAGTCTGGCAGGTCCGAGACGCCTGCCGGCAATATGCACTCGCGCCAAGCGCTTTGAGCCTTCACCACAGCCGGGTTCGCGCTCGCCTCGGTGAAGGCTTGGCCGGCGTAACCGGAGATCTGATTGGCGATCGGCGCTATGTCAGGCAGCTCTTTGCGCAGACTGGCAATGCATTGAGTGCCGGCTGCCTGCTCTGCGGCGCTGAGAGTGCGGGTATTGGCGGCCAGGTTCGTCGCATAGTTCGCGTAGTACGTCGGCTCGTGCGCCTCGTGGTAGCCCCAGGTACGTGCCAGTTCTTCGGTGAAGAGGCGGCGTCCGACGCTGTTGTAGGACGAGATGCTCTCCGAATACCAGGGAATCTGCTGTTGGGTGAAGCCTGCAGCATCCATGCACTTGTTGTAGAGCGTGCCGGTGGCCCTGCTGTCGTCGCGAGCAGCCTTGTCTGTGAGAGCGAATTGATCGAGAGGCAGCAGCCATGTGTCGAGGTTGCGACTTTGCTCGGCCGATGATGTCGAATCCGTTTGCGGGGTCTCCGAGGAGAGAAACGAGCAGCCGTTGGCGGTCAACCCGACGATGGAGAGAATCGAGGCCACCATCAGGGTTCGTCGGAAACGTGCCGGCCTGGTCGGTTTCTGGATCATTGCTTCTGCACTCTTTCGTTGGAGGGATCTCATGTGGAAGACGGATTCAGCCGCAGAGGAACCTTCCGGAGTTGAGCTTGTCGTCGAATCCGATGGGGGCGTAGCCGACGTTGTCGAGCATGTACCCGTCCCCGGTGTTGGGGGTCAGGTAGAAGCTGGCGCCTGCGTAGCTGTTGCTCTTGTGGAAGTAAGCCTTGCAGTTGACGTTGGAGCCGGCGTCCCATGCGGAGTTCGCGGCGCTTCTCGACCCGTCGTAGGTGTGCCCGGAGTAGGCGGAGATGTTGTTCTGGAATCCAACGGAGTTGTTCGCGTTTCCGCTGGTCAGATACATCGTGTCTCCCCAGACGCATGCCGCCCCTGTCGGACACCCCGTCTGTGCATATGCGGGTCCCGCAGCGAGAACCGCTCCTGCTGCGACGCCCAAAGTGATCGCCGTCGCGGCGACCAACTTACGAACCGACAGACGACGCCCCCCGATTTTGTGTTGTGCTCAATTCAATCCCCTTCGATTGTTTTGGGCGCGACGAATTGCCCCTCCGGTTGCCCGGACGAGGTGTGGAATCCCAATTCCACGACGCCCCCACGTGGCGGGAGGCAGCATTCTGGTGAGGTGGTCACCCCCCGACCACACGGGGTCCGTGTGAGACACTTGCCCCGATTCGGTCATGTTATTGGTTAGCGTCGGCAATACACAACACGACGCGCTCACGCCTTGCGGCGGTCGAAAAGAGAAAGGGGCTCTCCTTGCGGGAGTCGACCGGACGCTCTCGTCGGCCGTGATCTCGTCGACATCCCGCCGTGAAATCGCACAACACCTGGATACCGGCACACGACCCGAATTGGAGATCAACCACAACGATTGCGCGGGATCGTTGGCCGGTGGCTACTCTGGCTCGGTGCACATGATCTTCCGGACGATGCTCCACTTCTGGCTCTCGCGCTTCGGGCCGCGGCTCGGGCATTGGGATGTGGCCCGCACGAAGTTCCGCGTCGTGCCGACCGACCTCGACATCCTGAAGCACATGAACAACGGGGTGTACCTGTCGATCGCCGACATCGGACGCTTCGATCTGCTCAGCCGCAACGGTGTGTGGGCGGTGTTCAAGAAGCGCGGGTGGTACCCGGTCGTGGCGTCGGAGACGATCTCGTTCCGCAAGTCGCTGGAGCTCTGGCAGCCGTTCGTGGTGGAGTCGCGCATCCTCGGCTTCGACGAGAAGGCCGTGTACGTGGAGCAGCGGTTCACGGTCGACGGGGAGATCTACACGCAGGCGTTCATCCGCGGCCGGTTCCTGAAGCGCGGCGGCGGCATCGTGACGATCGAGGAGCTGCTGGAGGCCGTGGGCCCGGCGCCGAGCGATGTCGCCGTGCCGGAGTGGCTGCTCGAGTGGGGTGCGGACGCGGCACTGCCGTCGACCCGTGCGGCCGCGCCCAGCGTCTGGAACGAGTGACGCGGGGCGCGGCCGGTCGGGCGGATCGGCGGGGCGGGCTCCGCCCCTAAGCGGGGCCGAACGGGAAGACGCGCTCCGGATCCCACTGGGACCGGGTCTCGGTGAGGCGGACCGCGATCTCCCGCGGCCACATGCGCTCGAACGCGGCCGGATCGTCCAGGTCGGTCACCCAGTTGATGTTGGTGACCGAGGAGACGCGGTCGCCGAGCACGGCGGCGATCGCCTCCGCGTGAGCGGGCGCGGCCTCCGCGAAGGTCGCGGGATCCGCCGCGATCGAGCTGAACGTGTGCGTGCTCGCGCGACCGCCCACGGCGGTGCCGTCCGGAGTGTCCCGGTGGGTGGCCCCGCCGAGCTGGCGGACCTCGACGGCCAGGAACGGCGACTCCGCATCGGGACCGATCAGCGGGAGCAGCGCCTCGGCCAGCTCCTGGTCGAACGCGTCGAGCATGTGCCCGCGGATCCAGGTCGGGCCGCCCACCTCGGGGTCGTTGTGGATGGTCGCCACCGCGGTCGTGGGCATCTCGGCGACGAAGTCGAGGTACACCGGTGCGGCGGCGCGCATCGGGGCGAAGAGCCGCTCGCCCTCGGCCGCGTCGCCGGGATAGGCGAACCGCACGTTGAGCAGCGAACGCCCGCGCAGCGGCGGCGGCGGACCCTCCATGTCCGGGATGCGGAGGAACGCCACCGAGGTGGTGGCCTCCTCCGCGAGGTCGGCCGACCAGCCGGCCCAGGCGCGGAACGCCTCCTCGATCGCGTCGCCCTCGAAGAAGACGCTGCCCGCGTACAGAGTGGCGAGCGGGACGACCTCGAGCGTCATCTCGGTGACGACGCCGAGGCCTCCCTTGCCGCCGCGCAGCGCCCAGAACAGCTCGGGGTTCGTGGTGTCGTCGGCCGTCACCAGTTCGCCGTCGGCGGTCACGACGCGGAACGCGCGCACCCAGTCGGCCGTGAAGCCGTGGCTGCGGGCGAGCGGTCCGAGGCCGCCGCCGAGCGTGTAGCCGACCGCCCCGACACTGGTCGACGAGCCGGTGACCGGCGCGAGACCGTGCTCGGCGGTCGCCGCGATGACAGGGCCCCAGCGGAGCCCGGCGCCGATGCGCACGCGACGAGCGTCCGCATCGACCTCGAGCGCGTCGAGGTCGCGGGTGATCAGCAGCAGACCGCCGGAGATCGGCGACTCGGAGCCGTGGCCGGTGGCTTGGATGCGCAGCGGCAGGCTGTGCGCGCGGGCGAAGCGCACGGCCTCCACGACGTCGTTCTCATCGCGGGCGGCCACGAGGATGTCGGGGTCGTGACGGATGGTCGGATTGAAGCAGGCGGCTTCGGCGGTGAGGCCGTCGTCGCCACGGAGGAGGACGGTGCCGCGGACGGATCCACGCAGCTGCGCGACGATGTCGTCGCCGAGTTCGATTCCCATGGCGCCGAATGTAGGGGATGCCACCGACGCGCGGGAAGTGGGCCGGGAGCGCCCGTCCGCTGTCAGGAGGCTCACGTAGCATGTGCGGCATGACCGCCGTGCTGCCCACCGCCTCCGGGCAGCGCGCGCTCCCCGATGCGGAGACCGTGTACCGTCCGTCCGCCGCCGTCGATGTGCCGGGGACGCTCGGCCTCCTCGGTCGCGGGCCCTACGACCCGACCACCCAGTGGGACCTCGGCGGCGTCTGGCGCACCTGGCGCACGCCGCTCGGGCCGGCGACCCTGCGCATCCATCGTCCCGCCGCGGACGGGTCGATCGTCGCGGAGGCGTGGGGACCGGGAGCCGCCTGGGCGGTCGACGCGGTGCCGGCGCTGCTCGGCCGCGACGACGACTGGACCGCGCTCGACGTGAGCGGGCATCCACTTCTCCGCGACAGCCTCCGGCGCAACCCGGGCCTGCGGCTCGCCCGCACGGGGCGTCTGCTGGAAGCGCTGCTGCCGGCGATCATCGAGCAACGGGTGACGAGCCTCGAGGCGTACCGCTCGTGGGCGCGGCTGCTGCGCTGGTACGGGGAGCCCGCACCGGGGCCCGCGCCCGACGGGATGCGCGTGGTGCCGACGATCGAGCAGTGGAGGGGCATCCCCTCCTGGGACTGGCATCGCGCCGGTGTGGATCCGCGGCGTGCGCGCGCGGCACAGGCGGTGCTGGTGGTGGCCACGTCGCTGGAACGCGCGGCCGAACGGGCGGAGACCCTCGCAGCCGCCGCGGAGGCGCTGAGGACGGTTCCGGGCGTCGGCCAGTGGACCGCGGCCGAGACGCTGCAGCGCTCCCACGCGCACCCCGATCTGGTCAGCGTCGGCGACTACCACCTGGCCCACTACGTCGGCGAGGCGCTCATCGGCCGGCGTGTGGACGACGACGGAATGCTCGAGCTGCTGGAGCCGTGGACGGGCCACCGGCAGCGCGTGGTGCGGCTGATCCTGGCGAGCGGCTTCCGGTTCGAGCGGCGCGGGCCGCGGATGACCGTCCAGGACCACCGCTGGCACTGAGCGCTCAGCCGGTCGTGCCGTTGCGCAGCGCCTCGGCGTGCTCGACCTTCAGATCGCGGTCGAGTTCGCGGCACAGGGTCGCGTAGTGGTCGAGGAAGTCCGGGTAGTAGTCGTCCCAGACGGGCAGCGGCCTGCCGTCGTGCGCCGCCATCATCCGGTCGAGGTAATAGTCCCAGCCGACGCCGTAGTCGGCGCCCTCCGAGACCGTGTGGAGCAGGTCGCCGAAGGTGATCGTGGTGTGGCCGCTGGACTGGGTGAGGTGGACGAACATCCGCCGTGCTGGAGCCGTCCCGACGTCCACGTGCAGACGGTGCGGGGCGTCGCACAGCCGGATGGTCACGTTCTCCCACTCGGCGCCCTCACCCTCGGCGTTCATCCGGAACTTCACGGCGCCCGTCGCCGGGGTGCCGGTGAACTCGCCGATCCATCGGCTCAGGTAGGCGGACCTGCTGAAGTAGGCCCACACCTCCTCGATCGGGGCGTGGACGATGCGGTCGAGCACCACATAGACCCCGTCGTCCTTGCGGACCAGTCTTCCCGTCGGCTGCGGTGTCATGATGACCTCCCATTGAGTCCGACCCTCGTGTCCCTCACCCTAGTCACCGCCCGCTCGTCGCGGCAGTGGTGGCGCTGGGCGCGTGATGAGTGGTGGGTGCGAGTCCTCTCAGCCCCCGCACGTGCGGCTCTCAGCCCTCCAGGACGGCCATCGCGGCGTTGTGCCCGCCGAGCCCGCTGACGGCCCCGCCCCGGCGCGCGCCGGACCCGCAGATGAGGATGCGCGGGTGCGCGGTCGCGACTCCCCAGCGCTGTGCCGGGGTGTCGAGAGGCTCGTCGTCTTCGGCGAACGGCCACGACAGCGGACCGTGGAAGATGTTGCCGCCGGGCATGTTGAGGGCCCGCTCGAGGTCGCGGGTGGTCTTGGTCTCGATGCACGGGTTGCCGTCGCCGTCGGTGAGCAGGAGGCTTTCAATCGGCTCGGCGAGCACGGAGTCGAGCGAGGCGAGCACGGCGTCCTGCAGGCGCTGGCGCGTCGCGTCGTTGTTCTCGTCGGTCAGCCAGCGGTCCGGGGTGTGGAGGCCGAAGACGGTGATGGTCTGCGCGCCGCTCTCCGCCAGCTCGGGGTCGAGGATGCTCGGATCGGCGAGGGTGTGGCAGTAGATCTCGCACGGCAGGAACTCGGGCATGACGCCGCGCAGCATCCCGGAGTGCGCGGTCTCGAGCTGCGTGTAGGTCTCGTTGATGTGGAACGTGCCGCCGAAGGCCGCCTGCGGGTCGAGCGACTCGTCGCGCAGGCGCGGGAGGCGGCTCAGGAGCAGGTTGACCTTGACCTGTGCGCCCTCGGCGCGCGGGCGGACCGGTGCGGCACTGGAGCCGGCGCCGGTGCCGGTGCCGTCTGTGTCGAGCAGGCGGTCGAGCACCTCCGGCGCGACGTTCACGAGGACGTGCTCGCCCTCGACGTGGCGCTCGTGGCCGTTGCGCAGGTAGGACACCGAGCCGTCCGGGTGGATGGCCGTGACCTCGGCGCCCGTGACGATACGGGCGCCGGCCTCGCGGGCGACGCGGGCCAGCTCGCCGGTGACCGCGCCCATCCCGCCGATGGGGACGTCCCACTCCCCGGTGCCCTGACCGATGACGTGGTAGAGGAAGCAGCGGTTCTGGTCGAGCGACGGGTCGGAGACGCTGGCGAAGGTGCCGATGAGGGCGTCCGTCGCCGCGACGCCCCGCACGAGGTCGCTCTGCAGGCGCGACTCGATGAAGCCGCCGATGGGTCGCTCGATCAGTGCGTCCCACAGCTCGTCGTCGCCGACGAGCGCACGGGCCTCCGACCGGGTGAGGAGCGGCTCGGTGACCGTCGGCCAGAGCGCGCGGGCGACCTCTCCGGTGGACTCGTAGAACGCGGTGAACGCCTGGGCGTCGCTCTCGGCCCCGACCCGGGCGAAGGAGGCCGCCGTGGCCTCCTGATCGGTGTTGTCGATGAGCAGGCCGGCGCCGGCGGGGTCGCCCGGCACCGGCGTGTAGGACGAGTACCGGCGGCGGGCGAGCCGGATGTCGAGCCCGAGGTCGTCGATGACGCGCTGGGGGAGCAGGCTCACGAGGTAGGAGTAGCGCGAGAGGCGCGCTTCCACGCCCGGGAAGGCCTGCGCGCTGACGGCGGCGCCGCCGACGTCGTCGAGCCGTTCGAGCAGGATCACGCTCTTGCCCGCCTTCGCCAGATAGGCGGCGGCGGTGAGCCCGTTGTGGCCGCCGCCGACGATCACGACATCGTGCGTCGCAGCGGGGGAGGAGGGTGCGCTGTCCGTCATGCAAGAGAGCCTAGGGGACGCTCCCGGCGAGACGAATGACTCCACAGCACCCGGCGCTGCTGCGACTTCTCCACAAGTTCGAGCGCCGCCAGCGTCCGTGCGGCCGGTGTCGTTACAGTCGTGGTCATGGTGGATGACACGGACGGCGCCCCGCAGCGCCCTGCTCAGCTGGCCCACGAGGCCGTCGAGCTGGTGCGCGTCTGGCTGGCCGAGAGCTCGCGCGCAGGCGACGGCTCCCGGCAGGACCCGGCGGCGGAGCGCCTCGCCGGCGTGCTCCGCGATCCGGACGGGCTCGACTTCGCCGTCGGTTTCGTGGACGGCGTGGCCCGCCCGCAGGACCTCTTCGTCGCGGGATACAACCTGCAGCGCGTCGCCAAGCGCATCCCGCGCTTCCTCCCCTGGTACATGCGGCTGGCGATCTGGCTGGGCGGCGTCTTCGGGCCGGTGATCCCGTGGGTCGTCATCCCCATCGCACGCCGGGTGCTCCGACGGATGGTCGGCCACCTCGTGGTGGACGCGACCCCGCAGAAGCTCGGGCCGGCCATCGCGCACCTGCGCTCGTCGTCCGATCCCCAGGGCCACGGCGCGCGACTCAACCTGAACCTCCTCGGCGAGGCGGTGCTCGGGGAGGCGGAGGCCGCACGCCGGCTGGAAGGCACGCGCGCACTGCTCGCGCGGGACGATGTCGACTACGTCTCGATCAAGGTCTCGTCGATCGCGTCGCAGCTGTCGATGTGGTCGTTCGACGAGACCGTGAAACGGGTGGTCGAACGGCTCACCCCGCTCTACGAGCTCGCGGCCTCGTCGCCGACCCCCAAGTTCATCAACCTCGACATGGAGGAGTACCGCGACCTCGACCTCACCGTCGCGGTCTTCACCGGCATCCTCGGTCAGCCGCGGCTGCGCGGGCTCGAGGCCGGCATCGTGCTCCAGGCGTACCTGCCCGACGCGCTCGACGCCCTGCAGACGCTCACCGAGTGGGCGACGGACCGCCGCCTCCAGGGCGGAGCCCCCATCAAGGTCCGCGTCGTCAAAGGGGCGAACCTGGCCATGGAGCGGGTGGACTCCGCCATCCACGGGTGGCCGCTGGCGACCTACGGAAGCAAACTCGAGACCGACGCCAACTACAAGCGCGTGCTGGACTGGGCGCTGACGCCCGAGCACACGGACGCGGTGAAGATCGGCGTCGCCGGCCACAACCTCTTCGACGTCGCCTACGCCTGGCTGCTCGCCTCCCAGCGGGGCGTCACGGAGCGGATCGACTTCGAGATGCTGCTCGGAATGGCGACGGCGCAGGCCGACGCGGTCAAGCGGACGGTGGGCGGGCTCCTCCTGTACACGCCGGTCGTCGACCCGGGTGAGTTCGACGTGGCGATCTCGTACCTCATCCGCCGCCTGGAGGAGAACGCGAGCCAGGAGAACTTCATGTCCGCGGTCTTCGAGCTCGACTCGGACCCGGCGCTGTTCGATCGGGAGAAGGACCGGTTCCTGGCCTCCGTGGCCGCCCTCGAAGCCGACCCGCTTCCGCGCGGCGCCGCACCCGTGCCGCACCGCCAGCAGGACCGCACGCGCGAGTGGGAGGAGGCGACCGCGCCCTCGTTCACCCGGCCACCGGCGGCGCTCCCGTCCGCCCAGACCGAGGAGGGGCTGACGAGCGTGGTGCTCGGGCTGTCCCGGGGTTCCGCGGGAGACGGCCTCTTCGACGTCGAGGATCCGGCCCTCCCTTCGGCGGACCCGGACGCGCCGGCCGACCAGCCGCACGCCACCGCCGCAGCCTCTGCCCCCGCCGCACCCTCCGTGCCGCCGGGGACGGCGGCCGCCGCGTTCCGCAACGCTCCGGACACCGACCCCTCCATCGCCGCCAACCGCGCCTGGGGCCGGCGCATCCTCTCGCGCTCGACCGCATCCGACCTCGGCTCCGCGACCATCGCGGCCGCGGCCGTGACCGACGCCACCCGGCTCGAGACGATCCTCCGCCAGACGGTCGCGGCCGGCACCTCGTGGGGGACGCGGAGCGGTTACGAGCGCGCCGCCGTGCTCGACCGCGCCGGCCACGCGCTGGAGGCCAACCGCGACCGCCTCATCGAGATCATGGCGGCCGAGACGGGCAAGACCATCGCGGAGGCCGACCCGGAGGTCAGCGAGGCGGTCGACTTCGCGCACTACTACGCCGCGCTCGCGCGCGACCTCGACCGCGTGCAGGGGGCGCGGTTCGTCCCGTCGGCCCTCACCGTCGTGACACCGCCGTGGAACTTCCCGGTCGCCATCCCCGCCGGCTCCGTGCTCTCGGCGCTCGCCGCCGGCAGCGGCGTGATCATCAAGCCGGCGCCGCAGGCCAAGCGCTGCGCCGCCGTGCTCGTGGAGGCGCTGTGGGAGGCCGGCATCCCGCGAGAGCTGCTCGCGCTCGCCGACGTGCCCGAGAACGAGCTCGGTCGATCGCTCATCGCGGACCCGCGGGTCGGCCGCGTCATCCTCACCGGCTCCTACGAGACGGCGAAGCTCTTCCGCTCGTGGCGAGCCGACCTCCCCCTGCTGGCGGAGACGAGCGGCAAGAACACCATCATCGTGACGCCGAGCGCCGACTACGACCTCGCCGTCTCCGACATCGTGAAGAGCGCGTTCGGCCACGCCGGCCAGAAGTGCTCCGCGGCGAGCCTCGTCATCCTGGTCGGCTCGGTCGCGCGCTCGGAGCGGTTCCGGCGCCAGCTGGTCGACGCCGCGACGAGCCTGCGGGTCGGGTACCCGTCCGACCCGACCAGCCAGATGGGTCCGCTCGTCGAGCCCGCCTCCGGCAAGCTGCTGCACGCGCTCACCACCCTCGGATCCGACGAGGAGTGGCTCGTGGAGCCGAAGCGGCTGGACGACACCGGGCGTCTCTGGTCGCCGGGCATCCGCACGGGAGTCGCTCCCGGCTCCTACTTCCACCTCACGGAGTTCTTCGGACCCGTCCTCGGGATCATGACCGCCCGGACCCTGGACGAGGCGGTGCGGTACCAGAACGCCGTCGAGTACGGCCTCACGGCCGGCCTGCACTCCCTCGACGCCGACGAGCTGGCCGAGTGGCTGGAGACGGTCGAGGCGGGCAACCTCTACGTCAACCGCGGCATCACCGGCGCGATCGTGCGCCGCCAGCCGTTTGGGGGCTGGAAGCGGTCGTCCGTCGGCGCCGGCACGAAGGCGGGCGGGCCCAACTACCTGTTCGGCCTCGGCGGATGGGTGCCGGAGACCGGACGGTCCAGCGCCAGCCTGCACCTGCGCGGACTCGAGGACCGCGTCTCCGACCTCATCGAGTCGGGGCAGTCGTCGATGGACTACGCGGCGTTCGACCTCGTCCGCCGATCGGCGCTCAGCGACGCGATCGCGGTCGCGACCGAGTACCGGCAGGTGAAGGACGTGTCGGAGCTCGGCGTCGAACGCAACCTGCTCCGCTACCGTCCGGTGCCGGTGACCATCCGGCTCTCGGAGGGGAGCACCCTCGCGGAGCTGCTCCGGATCGTGGCGGCGGGGACCATCGCGCGCTCGCCGTTCGCAGTGAGCACCGCGCTCCGCCTGCCCCGCGGGACCCACCAGCTCCTCCGTGAGCGCGAGATCGAGGTCACCGTGGAGGACGATGCCCAGTGGCTGGCGCGCCTGCGCGGCGGCATCCCGGGCGTGCACCGGATCCGGCTCATCGGCGGCGACCCGGTGGCCGTCGCGGAGGCGCTCGGCGGCACCCCCGACGTCGCCGTCTACGCCGGCGCCGTGACCCCGTCCGGCCGGGTCGAGGTGCTCCCGTTCGTCCACGAGCAGGCGATCTCGATCACGAACCACCGCTTCGGCAACCCCACCCGGTTCTCCGACGACGTGATCTGACCCGCGCGTAGGCTGAAGACATGACGACCCCCGCCTCCGTCCCGTCCGCCGTGCCGTCGCTCGCCCTCAACTCGGGTGGCTCCATCCCGCAGCTGGGGCTCGGCACCTGGCCGCTCGACGACACCGACGTCGAGAAGGCCGTCATGGCCGCGGCCGAGCTGGGTTACCGTCACGTCGACACCGCGGTCAAGTACGGCAACGAGATCGGCGTCGGCCGCGGAGTCGCCGCGAGCGGCGTGCCCCGCGAGGACTGGTTCGTCACCACCAAGCTCGACGGCGAGTACCAGGGCCAGGACCGGGCGGTCGCCGGCCTCGACGCGAGCCTCGACCGGCTCGGCCTGGAGTACGTCGACCTGCTCCTCATCCACTGGCCGCTCCCTGCGCGCGGCGAGTTCGTCTCCACCTGGGAGACGTTCATCCGCCTGCGCGAGGCGAGGAAGGCCCGCGCCATCGGCGTCTCGAACTTCAAGCCGGCGCACATCGACGCGCTCATCGCCGCCACCGGCGTCGTCCCCGCGGTCAACCAGATCCAGCTCAGCCCGGCGATCACCCGGCGCGAACAGCGCGCCTACGACACCGAGCACGGCATCCTGACCGAGTCGTGGAGCCCGCTGGGCGGCGGCTCGGACGACCTCCTCTCGTCCCGGGTGCTCGCACGCGTGGCCGAGAAGCACGATCGCACCCCGGCGCAGACCGTGCTCCGGTGGCACCTCCAGAACGGTCTGGTGGTCATCCCGAAGTCGGCGAACCCGCAGCGGATGGCCGACAACCTGGGCGCGTTCGGCTTCGAACTGGACGCCGACGACCTCGCCGCCCTCGACACCCTCGACGAGGGCCCGGACGCCGGGGTCGACTCAGACCGCAGCGGTCACTGATCGATCGGGCGCACCAGCGGGAGCGAGACCGTCACCACGAGCCCGTTCGGGCGCCCGTTGGCGAGGAGGACGTCCCCGCCGGCCGCGCCGGCCAGAGCGGCGACGATCGCCAGACCGAGCCCGCCACCCGCACCCGAGGTCGACGTGCGCGCGCCATCGGCACGGGTGAAGCGGTCCAGCGCCACCGGGATGAACTCCTCGGGCATCCCGGGGCCGGTGTCGCGCACCGTGAGCACGACCCGGTCCGCGTCGACGGCGACCTCCGCCGTCACCGTCGCATCCCCGTGCCCGGGCACGGAGCGGATCGCCGTGATGGCGTTGCCCAGCAGGTTGTCCAGGATGCGGCCCACGTCGGTCGGACTGAGCGCGATCCGGGCATCCGCGGCCGGCCGGCGGCGCGGGTCGTACTCGAAGTCGACCGAGATGCTGCCGGCGTCCTCGTCGCCGCTCGCGAGGAGACGGGCGCGATCGATCGCGTCCGTGAGCTCGTCGACGAGGGTCCGCCAGTCGATGCGGCCGCTCGTCGGGCCCGCCTCGATGCGGGAGAGCTCGAGCAGGTTGTTGGCGAGCTGCCCCAGGCGCAACGCGGTCGCGTGCGAGGAGCGGATGTCGTGGAGGAGCGCGTCCGAGTCGCCGGCGTCGAGCTCGGCGAGCTCCAGCTGCCCGCGCAGCACGGCCAGCGGTGTGCGCAGTTCGTGGCTGGCGTCCGAGACCATCTGGCGCTCACGATCGGCCGAGGCGCGCAGCCGACGGATCAGATCGTTGAGCGTGGTGGCCAGCTCGGAGAGCTCGTCCTGAGCGGGACCGACGGTGAGGACGGTGGTCGATGCCTCCTGGCTCGTGCGCTCCTCGCCCGCGATGAGCTCGGCCTGCTCGCGCATCCTGCTCACCGGGCGGAGGGCGGCGCGCGCCAGCAGCCACGACGCACCGCCGAAGCCGAGGATGAGCACGCCGGCCCCGATCAGCAGCGCGGCCGTCAGCCGGTCGAGGATGAGGGCGGTCGTCTCGTCGTTGCGCGCCGCGACGATGTGCACGACCCCGTCGGAGGTCTCCACCGTCTGGGTCAGCACCAGATACTGGTCGTCCCCGAGCTGGTACATGGTCGGAGTGGAGCCGAACGAGATGAGCTTGTCGACCTTCGGCTCCATCGCCGCGGGGAGCGTCGAGGCGAGGATGGCGCCGCTGGCATCGACGACGGCGAGCTCCTGGCCGCCGCCGGGAAGATCGAAAGGCCCCTGCGGACTGTTCTTGACCGACTCGGCGGGGGCAGCGATGTCGTTGTCGAGCAGCGTGACCGTCGCGTTGTGGAGGATGGAGGCCACGCCGATGCGGATGACGACGACCGCCGCGAGGCCGAAGAGCGAGGCGACGAGTAGGCTGCCGATGGTGATACGCGCCGTGATCGACAGGCGTCGCAGCCAGCTCACGACGTCGACGTCTCCAGCTTCTCGTCCTGCTTGTTCTCGCCGGCCGCCTTCGCGTCGAGGGCGTTCTTGGCGTCGAGCCGGTAGCCGCGCCCGCGCTCGGTGACGATCGAGAGGCCGGCCTCGGCGAGGTCGAGCTTCTTGCGCAGGTACGAGACGTACTGGTCGATCACGTTGGTGCCGATGTTCTCGGTGGTGCCCCACACCGACTCCAGGATGTCGGCGCGCGAGAGCGTCTTGTCCGGGTTGGTGGCGAAGAGGCGCAGCAGGGTGAACTCGCGGCGGCTGAGCGGCATCTCGTGGCCGTCGACGAGCGCCTGATGCTCGTGCGAGTCGACCGTGAGACGGCCCACGGTGACCTGGGGGCGCATCCCGGTCGGCTCCCGGCGCAGCAGGGCGCGCACGCGGGCGGCCAGCTCGGCGAAGGCGAACGGCTTGGTGAGGTAGTCGTCGGCCCCGGAGTCGAGGCCGTGCACGCGGTCCTCGATCGCGTCGCGCGCGGTGAGGAGCAGGATCGGCATGGGGTTGGCCGCCTCGCGGATGTGGCGGCACAGCTCGAACCCGCTCATCCCGGGCAGCATCACGTCGATGGCGGCGGCCGAGTAGGCGTCGCTCCGCAGCGCGATCAGTGCGTCGACGCCGTTCGTGACGAGGGTGACCTCGTATCCTTCGGCGGCGAGACCGCGCTGGACGAGGCCTCCCATGTCCGGGTCGTCTTCCACAACGAGCAGCTTCATGCGCCCATCGTGCCACTCTTCGCCGTGGCGGCGCTCGGTTCCGTGGTCGCAGCGCGTCGCACGGTCTGAGGATTCTCGCAGAGGACGTTCAGGCTTCTTCGACCACGGAACGGAGGGAGGCGAGCGTCGACGCCCAATTGTCGGCCATGCGCTCGGCCTCGGCCCGGTCGGCGCATCCGTCCTGCGTGATGGTCACGACGGTCGTCCCGCCGTCGTCGGAGAGCAGATACGAGACGGTCTGGTAGCTGTCCGGGACGTCGGGCTTGCCGCTGAGTGGGCTGTAGTAGCTGGTGACGAGGCGCTCGCCGGGGACGATCTCGAGGATGGTCCCCTTGTCTTCGTACGGCTTCCCGTCCCACTCGCCGCGGTAGGTGATCGGGCCGCCCTCCCGCCAGTCGGTCGTGACGCGGGTGCCGTACATATAACGGGCGATGGTGTCGGGGTCGGTCAGAGCGTGCCAGATCGCATCGCGTGATGCGGCGATCGGGAGGCTCGTCCGTGCTGTCTCGGTCATCTCCCGAGTGTGCGCCGGCCCGCCGCCGTCGTCTTGAAGATTCGCGACGGGGTCAGGAGTTGCCGCGGTTGATCAAGCGCGACAGCACGATCGCGCTGCGCGTGTGATCGACGTTGGGCGCCAGGCGCACCTTCTCGAGGGCGGCCTCCAGGCTCGGGATGTCGCGGGAGCGGATGTGGACGATCGCGTCGGCGCTGCCCGTCACGGTTCCCGCGTCCACGACCTCCGGGACGGCCGAGAGGATCCGCAGGAGCTCTTCGGGCGAGACGGTGCCGCGGCAGAAGAGCTCGACGTAGGCCTCGGTGCTCATGCCGTCGATCGCGGGGTCGACCTGGATGGTGAACCCGCGGATGACCCCGTCGGCCACCAGGCGGTCCACGCGGCGCTTCACCGCGGAGGCGGACAGCCCCACGACCGAGCCGATATCGCCGTAGCCCGCGCGCGCGTTCTGGCGGAGAAGGTCGAGGATGCTGCGATCGAGGTTGTCCACGGCGCAAGCATAGGGTGGATCATTGCGCGTCAGGGAGTGTTACGCGGGAATCGTGCGTGGGCGCGCACGAGTCGCTCGCGACCGGTCCGCTTCTCGGCGGGCTGATCTGCCCGACTCCGGCGCCGACGGCGGGTTTTTCAAGTGAACGCGGCCTCCCGCAGCTTCCGGTGGAGTGGGACCATGTGCGCATGAGCGACACCAGTGATGTGAAACCGGCGCCCCGGCCGGAGAACCGCGACAGCCATGGCTTCTTCGGCCAGCCGCGATCCCTGGCGAACATCTTCGGGGTGGAGATGTGGGAGCGGTTCTCGTTCTACGGGATGCAGGGCATCCTGCTCATCTACCTCTACTACTCCGCCACGAAGGGCGGCCTCGGGATCGACCAGCCGACCGCGGCCGGCATCGTCGGCGCCTACGGCGGTGCGGTCTACCTGTCGACCATCCTCGGCGCCTGGCTGGCCGATCGGCTCTTCGGTTCGGAGCGGGTGCTGTTCTGGAGCGCGGTCGTCATCATGGCGGGACACATCGCGCTCGCCCTGCTGCCCGGATTCGCGGGCGTGACGGTCGGTTTGATCTTCGTCGCGGTGGGCAGCGGTGGGCTGAAGGCCAACGCGACGCGGATCGTCGGGACCCTCTACGACGAGCACGACTCCCGGCGCGATGCCGGGTTCTCGCTGTTCTACCTCGGCATCAATCTGGGTGCCTTCCTCGGACCGCTGCTCACGGGGTTGCTGCAGACCACGCTCGGCTTCCACTACGGCTTCGGGCTCGCGGCTGTCGGGATGGCGATCGGCCTCATCCAGTACTCGCTCGGCCGCAAGCGACTCCCGGAGCAGGCGCGCGCCGTCCCGAACCCGCTGCCGGCGAAGCGGTACCCGCTCGTCATCGGTGTGGCCGCGGCCGGCGTGATCATCGTCGTCGCGCTCGTGCTCACCGGCGTGATCACGGCGCAGAACCTGGCGCTCGTCGTGATCGCCGTGACCATCGCGGCCGCGATCGCGTACTTCGCGGTCATCCTGTCCTCCCGCCTGGTCAGCCGCGAGGAGCGCAGCCGGATCGTGGCGTTCATCCCGCTCTTCATCACCAGCGCGGCGTTCTGGTCCCTCTACCAGCAGCAGTTCACGGTGCTGACGATCTACTCCGACGAACGCCTCGACCGGAACCTGTTCGGCTGGGAGTTCCCGGTCTCGTGGGTGCAGTCCATCAACCCGGTCTTCATCATCGTGCTCTCCGGCGTCTTCGCCGCGATCTGGACGAAATGGGGCGACAAGCAGCCGTCGACCCCGATCAAGTTCGCCGCGGGGACCATCATCATGGGACTCGCCTTCTGGTTGTTCCTGTTCTGGGCCGGAGGCGGCAAGAACAGCACCCCGCTGCTCGCGGTGGTCGGCATCCTGCTCGCCTTCACCGTCGCCGAACTCCTGCTCTCGCCGGTCGGCCTCTCCGCCTCCACCAAACTCGCGCCGCACGCGTTCCAGGCGCAGATGGTCGCCCTGTTCTTCCTCTCCGTCGCCCTCGGATCCGCGATGGCCGGGCAGCTCGCCAAGCTGTACTCGCCGAAGACCGAAGGCATCTACTTCGGCATCATCGGAGGGGTGGCGGTCGCCGTGGGCGTCGTCCTCGTGCTGCTCACCCCCTGGGTGCTGCGCATGATGCGCGGCGTGCGCTGACCGGCATCCGCAGGACCGGCTCCCGTCCGGCCGGCTCCCCGTCTGGGAACCGCACGGATCGCGGCGCCTCCCGCATGGGATCCGTCAGGACGGCCCCGCGGGAGGCGCTCGCCGCGTAGACCGGACGCATGACCCTCACCCGCATCATCCCCACGCTCCGCTGCAGCATCCCCGAACCGCTGGACGCCACCCGCTGGCCCGCACACACGCACCCCACGACGACGGACGTGGTCATCGCCGGCGTCTCGCTCGTCCGCCTCGCCGACTGGTGCACCACACCCTGCGTGCACACCGACGACGACGCGGCCGCCGTCGTCACCGCGGTCACGAACGTCACCCGGCACCCCGGAGGCGGCCTCGACGTCGAACTCGACGCCGACCTGCGCACGATCGCCGCCGAGACGTCCCAGGCCCGGCTCATCGGCCGCGCCTCCCCGGCGCCGCTCTGCGCCGTCCACGCCGGCCCCCGCCTGATGGACCTGCCCGCCGACCTGCACCCGGGCGATCTCGTCGCCCTGCCCGCCCACGGGCCCGTCACCCTCGGCCAGGTGGACCCGCACCGCCACGCCAGCAGCGGCGCAGCGACCGTGGCGCCGGCCGGTCACTGCGGTCGCTGAGCGGCCGCTGAGCGGGCGTTCCCGCGCCCGTTCGCGCATCGGCCACGCAGATCAAGCGAGCGCCATTCAGCAGTATCCTTGCTGAATGGAACTCCGCCAGCTCGAGCACTTCGTCACGGTCGCGGAGGAGCGGCACTTCACCCGCGCCGCCGAGCTGCTGCAGATCTCGCAATCGGGACTGTCGGCCTCCATCCGCTCCCTCGAGCAGGAGCTGGGGACCTCCCTCTTCATCCGGAGCACCCGCCGCGTCGAGCTGACCACGGCCGGGCAGGCCCTGCTCGCCGACTCCGTGCGCACGCTGGCCAGCGCCGCCGCCGCCCGGGACGCCGTCGCCGCGGTGCGCGGACTGCAGCGAGGCCGGCTGACGGTCGGCGCCGAGCCGTGCCTCGGGTCCGTGGACCTGCCCGCCGAGCTGGCCGCCTTCCGCACCGCCAACCCGGGGGTGGAGGTGCGGCTCCGCCAGACGGGGTCCGTCGAGCTGGTGGACGCGGTGGCGAACGGCCAGGTGGATGTCGCCCTCGTCGTCGACACCGGTCACACGCCCGTCGGGGTGCGGCTGCGACGGCTGAGCACGCAGGACCTGCTCGTGCTGTGCCACCCCGGGCACCGCTACTCCGGCGAGGAGAGCCTCCCGATCGAGAGCCTGCGCGGCGAGACCATGATCGGCTTCCAGGAGGGGTGGGGCGCGCAGGCGCTCACCCGGCGGGCGTTCGCGGCGGCGGGGTTGGACTACCGGCCCGCGATGGAGGTCAACGACGTGCACCCCCTGCTCGACCTGGTGGGCTACGACCTGGGCGTCGCCGTGGTCCCGGCGAGCTTCGCCCGCAAGCGCCCCGACACGCTGCGGGCCGTCCCGCTCTCGGGCGACGTCCCGAAGTGGAACGTGGCGGTCGCGGCGTCGGAGGAGCCCAGCCCGGCTGCGGCTGCCTTCCTGAGACAGGTCAGCATCGCCTGAGCGGCCCCTCCACCGATCGATCGCGGGGACGGACCGATCGGTGGATCCGCCGAGCGCGCCCCGTCGCGACGCTGGAACCATGACTCGCACATCCGCTCGTTCCTCCGCCCGTCCCGACAGCGCCGCCCGTCGCGCCGCCTTCCGTCCGATCCTCATCCTGCTCACCTCCTTCCTCGTGGTCAGCGTGGCGATGGAGGCCGCGCTCCTCGTCCAGAGCACGACCGGCGGCGAGGTCGCCATCGCCGTCTGGATCCGCTGCTCCCTCGTGCTCGGCAGCGCGGTCGTGCTGCTGCTGATCGCGCTCGCCGCGGCGCGCGGCTCGCGATCGTCGTGGCTGCGGCTGCTGATCATCGCCCCGATCGTGGTGGTGGCGGTGGTCGTCATCGTCTCCATCCCCGGCTTCCTCCCCGACTGGGTGCGCCTCGAGCAGGCCGTGTGCGGCGCCCTCGTGCTCCCCGCCGCGATCCTGACCGCCCTGCCGCGCACGCGTGCCCTCTTCCCCGCGGGCGCGTAGGGTCGGCACCATGGTCGATCCGCGCTGGCGGACCGTGCTCACGGTCGCGCCCTATCTGGTTGCGGGAATGCTCGCGGCCTTCGCCGTGGGCGTGGGATGGGGCCGGTGGACCACGCTCGTGCCCGAGCTCATCCTGTGCGCGGCGTACGCCGGATGGGTGCTCGTGCTGCGCGACCTCCCGCTGCCGTGGCGCGGCCGTCCGGCGGCGATCGCGACGCTGATGGCCGGCACCATCGGCATCAACCTCGCCCTCGTCCAGCTCGACAGCTGGTTCGCGTTCCTCACGATCGCGACCTTCTCGCTCGCCTACTCGCTCGTCGAGTGGCCGTGGGAGCTGCTGGCGGTCGGTGCCACGGCGGTGGTCGCGGGCGTGGCCCAGGCCTCCGGGCTCGGGCTCGACCTCGCGGGGATCGCCGGACGCGTGGCGGTGGTGGCGATCAACGTGGTCATCATGTGCGGGCTCTCGTTCGGGCTCCGCGTCGCCAGGCGGCAGGAGGAGCGCGCGGCGACCGTGCTCGAGCGCGCGCGGCTCGCCCACGAGATCCACGACACGCTCGCCCAAGGCTTCGCCGGCATCGTGATGCAGTTGCAGGCGGCCGAGCAGGCCGACGACGATGCGAACCGCGACCGGCACACAGGCGCGGCACTGGCCCTGGCCCGCGAGGGTCTCGCGGAGGCGAGGCGCTCGCTGCACGCCCTGCGCCCGGCCGCCCTCGACGCGGCCGGGCTCGCAGACGCGATCGCGGAGGCCGCGCGACGCTGGTCGGAGCGGACGGGCATCCCGGTCGACGTCGATGCGCGCGAGGCGGCGGCCCCGCTCCCGACGGACGCCGAGGTCGCGCTGCTGCGGACGACTCAGGAGGCGCTCGCGAACGTGGAGCGCCACGCCGATGCGCACCACGTCATGCTGACCCTGCGCCACGACGCCCGAGGCGCCCGGTTGGAAGTGCGCGACGACGGCCGCGGGTTCGACCCGGCCTCACCGCGCCGGGACGACATCGACGGCGGCTACGGTCTGATCGCGATGCGCGAGCGCATCTCGGGGCTCGCGGGACGGGTCGTGATCGAGTCGAGTCCCGGGAGGGGCACCGCGGTGCGGGTCGAGGTGCCGGCATGAGTGTCGTGCGGCTGCTGGTCGCCGACGATCACCCGGTCGTGCGCGACGGGATCGTCGGCATGGTCTCCTCGGATCCGGAGATCGACGTCATCGGGGAAGCGTCCGACGGCGCTGAGGCGGTCGGACTCGCGCGGGCACTCGAGCCGGACGTCGTGCTGATGGATCTGCGCATGCCGGGGATGGACGGCGTCAGCGCGATCCGGGAGCTGACGCGCCTGGGCGTGCGGAGCCGCGTCGTCGTCCTCACCACCTACGCCTCGGACGCGGACGTGCTGCCGGCGATCGAGGCCGGCGCCACCGGCTACCTCCTCAAGGACGTGCCGCGCGACGAGCTCGTGCGCGCGATCCACGCGGCGGCGAGCGGGCACGCGCCGCTCGCCCCCGCCGTCGCGTCACGGCTGGTCGACCGGGTACGAACGCCGGAGGCGGGACTGCTCAGCCCGCGCGAGCTGCAGGTGCTCGCACTCGTCGCCGACGGTGCGACGAACCGGGAGGCGGGCAGTCGCCTCCACGTCAGCGAGGCGACGGTGAAGACGCACCTCCTCAGCGTCTACGCCAAGCTGGGTGTCGGGGATCGCGCGGCGGCCGTGGCGGAAGGTTTCCGTCGAGGACTGCTCGGCGCATCCTCCTCCTGAGGCGCCCTGTCCGACCCGCGCCGGTCGTCGTCACGGCGCCGTTACAAACCTTTTACATGTGTAGAGTGGAAATAACTTGCAAGCACACGTCGAAGTGTGAAGGATAGTTTCATTCCCGGATGCACGGCATCCACCAACACATTCCCGGTTTCGAAGAGGAGACAGCACCATGAAGAAGCGCTACCTCTCCGTCGCCGCCGTCACGATCGCAGCACTGGCCCTCACGGCCTGCTCGAGCGGTGGCAGCGGCGATGGGGGCTCGGTCGACGCGAAGGGCCAGAAGCTCAGCGTGTGGATCATGCAGGGCACCAACCCCGACTCCACGGCCTTCTTCAAGGAGGTCGGCGACGAGTTCAAGAAGGAGACCGGAGCCACGCTCGACGTGCAGTTCGTCCAGTGGGCCGACGCGCACGACCGGTTCGTGACCTCCATCGCCGGCAACACCACGCCGGACGTGGCGGAGACCGGGACCACCTGGACCGCCGAGTTCGCCGACGCCGGGGCGCTCGCCCCCATCGGCGACGACGTCAAGAAGGCCGGCCTCGAGGACGACCTGGTGAAGGGCCTCAAGGAGTCCGGCACCTACGACGGCGAGCTCTACGGCATGCCGTGGTACGCCGGCGTCCGCTCGCTGGTCTACCGCGCCGACGTCTTCAAGGAGCTCGGCATCGAGGCTCCGAAGACCTGGGACGACATCGTTGCCGCTGGCGAGAAGATCAAGGCCGCCAAGCCCGACATGATCCCGTTCGCCGTTCCCGGCACCGCCGAGTTCGGCGTGTACCCGTGGGTCTGGGGCGCGGGCGGCCAGGTCGCCACCGAGAAGGGCGGCACCTGGACCTCGGGTCTCGACAGCGCCAAGTCGCGTGCGGGCATCCAGTTCTACACCGACCTCGCCACCAAGTACGGCTTCTCCACCTCCGGCGCCACCACCTGGAAGGAGACCGACGTGCTCGACAACTTCAACCAGGGCAAGGTCGCGATGGCCATCCAGGGCTCCTGGACCCCGGCCACGATCGTGCAGAAGGCCCCCGACCTCGAGGGCAAGATCGCCGCGACGCCCATCCCGGGCAAGGACGGCGGCATCAGCCCGTCGGTGCTCGGCGGCTCGCACCTGAGCGTGTTCAACACGGCCAAGAACAAGGACCTGGCCTGGAAGTTCGTCGAGATGATGACCACGGGCAAGTACGCCCAGGAGTGGGCGTCGCAGACCGGCTACTTCTCCGGCCTGAACTCGCTGGTCAAGAAGGCGATGGAGTCGGACGACCCGCTGGTGAAGCCCTTCGCCACGCAGATGGTCGACGGCGGCGCGTCCGTGCCGGTCACCCCGCAGTTCGGCGCGGTGCAGGCCAAGCAGACGACCAACGCGATGATCCAGTCCATCCTCTCCGGGCAGAAGACGGTCGACCAGGCGACGACCGACGCGGCCAAGGAGATGACCCAGCTGCTGAACGACAAGTAGCCCGATGGCCATCGACGTTCGTCCCGAGACGCCGGCCGTGCGCACCGCGCGCGGCCGGCGCCCCGGCGCCCCCGCCCCGAAGCGCAAGCGCTCGTTCATCGCCGTGAGCCGGCCGTGGCTGCTGCTCGCCCCCGCGCTGGTGGTGCTCGCCGGGCTGCTGCTGTGGCCCCTGATCCGCGTGGTCATCATCTCGCTGCAGGACTACGGTCTGCGCGAGATCGTCAGCGGCAAGACGAACTTCATCGGCTTCGACAACTACGCCGAGATCTTCGGCAACTCCACGCTGTGGACGGTCGCGCTCCCCAACACGGTGATCTTCGCCATCCTGTCGGTCGCCGGCACGGTCGCTCTCGGCACGCTCGTCGCGCTGCTGATGGCGAGCCTCGGCCCGACCTGGCGGACCATCGTCGGCAGCGCCATCATGGTCGCCTGGGCGATGCCCGCGGTGACCGGCACCTACGTCTGGGTCTGGATCTTCGACGCGGACAACGGCATCGTCAACCAGGTGCTCAAGAACCTCGGGCTGATGCACGAGTCGTTCAACTGGTTCACCAACCCGTTCACCTTCTACGGGATCGTGCTCCTCAACATCATCCACCACGGCTTCCCGTTCGTCGCGATCACGGTTCTGGCCGGTCTGCTCGGCGTCTCGAAGGAGATGCTGGAGGCGGCGGCGATGGACGGCGCGGGAGCGGTACGCCGCTTCTTCTCGATCATCGTGCCGTCGCTGAAGCAGGTCTTCGCCGTGGTCATCATCCTGTCCACGATCTGGGACTTCAAAGTCTTCGCGCAGGTCTATCTGATGCCGGGAGGCTCTGGATCCAACCGCCAGGTGCTCAACCTCGGCGTGTGGTCGTACGTGGAGTCGTTCGGTCAGAACCGGTACGGCTTCGGTTCCGCGATCGCCGTCCTGCTGACGCTGGTGCTGCTCGCGATCACGGTCGTCTACGTCCGCACGATGCTCAAGGAGGACAAGCTGTGAAGCGCTCGATCGGCGGCAAGATCGGCAAGGGCGTCCTCGTCGCCCTGCTGCTCGTCTTCACGCTCTTCCCCGTCTACTGGATGCTGTCCAGCGCGTTCGACAAGCGCGCGTCGAGCGGTGGTCAGTCGCTCATCCCGCAGGAGTTCACGCTCGACAACTTCGCGTACGTGCTCACCAAGGGCGGCTTCGACGTCTTCCTCCGCAACTCGCTGATCGTCGCGGTCGCGGTCGTGGTGATCTCGGCGGTCCTCGCCCTGCTGGCGTCGGTCGCGGTGGCGCGGTTCAACTTCAAGTTCCGCACCGCGATGCTGTTCATGATCCTGTCGGTGCAGATGGTGCCGCTGGAGGCCCTCGTCATCCCGCTGTTCGTGCAGGTGCGCGACCTCGGCCTCCTGAACCAGCTGCTCGGCCTGATCGTCGTGTACGTCGCGCTGTCCCTGCCCTTCGGCATCTGGATGCTGCGCGGCTTCGTGGCGGCGGTGCCGGTCGAGCTGGAGGAGGCCGCGTACCTCGACGGCGCCAGCTGGTGGCGGATGTTCCGGTCGGTACTGTTCCCGCTCGTGATGCCCGGACTGGTCGCGACCAGCGTCTTCGCCTTCATCACGGCGTGGAACGAGTTCATCTTCGCGATGACCCTGTTGGGCGGCGCGAGCGACAACTACACCGTCGCGATCGGCCTGAAGCAGTTCTTCGGCGAGCACACCAACGAGTGGGGCTACGTGATGGCGGCCTCGACGATCATCACGATCCCGGTCATGATCTTCTTCGTGCTGGTCCAGCGCCGCCTGTCGAGCGGCCTGGTCGCCGGCGCGGTCAAGGGCTAGGGGGAGCAGGATGAGCGCGAGCACCGATCCGGGGGTTCGCTCGCTGGTCGCGAGCGTGCTGTGGCCCGGATTCCTGGGCCGCTCGGCCCCGGACTGGCTGCTGCACGCCCTCGACGAGGGGCTCGCCGGTGCCGTGTACTTCGGCCAGAACATCGACCCGGAGGACGCGGAGCAGCTGCCCGCGCTCTCCGCCCGGCTGCGGGAGGCGCGCCCCGGCGCCCTCCTGGGCGTCGACGAGGAGGGCGGACCGGTCACCCGGCTGGAGGCCGCCTTCGGCTCCACCCTCCCGAGCGCCTCGCAGCTCGGACGCGTCGACGACACGGCGATCACGCGGGCCGCGGGCGTCGAGCTCGGCCGGCGCGTGCGCGCGTCGGGCGCGAACGTCGCCCTCGCCCCGGTCGCCGACGTCAACACCAACGCGCGCAACCCGGTGATCGGCACCCGGGCGTTCGGCTCGACGGCCGATCTGGTGGGTCGGCACGTCGCCGCGATGGTGTCCGGCATCCAGGCCGGTGGCGTCGCCGCGTGCGTCAAGCACTTCCCGGGTCACGGCGACACCGCCGTCGACTCGCATCTCGGACTGCCGCACGTCACGCTGCCCGCCGCCGAGGTGGAGGCGGAGCACCTCCCGCCGTTCCAGGCCGCGATCGACGCCGGCGTCGCCGCCGTCATGACCTCGCACGTCGTCGTGGATGCGTTCGGCGACCTCCCCGCAACACTCGACCCGCGGGTGCTCGGGATGCTGCGCGAGCGCGGCTTCGCGGGTGCGATCATCACGGACGCCCTCGACATGGCCGCGATCCGCGCCGAGTTCGGGGCCGGCGCGGGAGCGGTCCGGGCGATCCTCGCCGGAGCGGACCTCCTGTGCATCGGCAACCCCTCCGACCTGGGTCCGAAGCACGGCGCGACGAGCGACCTCGACGACTACGCGGAGGTGCGCGACGCGCTGCTGGCCGCGGTGGACGACGGCACCCTCCCCCTCGCCGCGCTCGAGCGCGCATCCCGGTCCGTCGCCGACCTCTCGGAGTGGACCGACGCGGCGTCGCGAGCGGGCGGCTCGTCCCTCGGCGACGACGACTTCGATCCCGCGCAGGTCGTCCGCGAGGCGATCGTCGTGCGTGGAACGGTCCCGGCCGACGTGCCTGCGGGGGAGCGCGTCGTGCTCGACCTGCGGGATCGCGCCAGCGGCGCCGTCGCCTCCACCGCCGAGCCGTTCAGCGTGGCCCTCGGCGCCGCGCGCGCCGTCGTCGGCCCGCTCGGCGGCCGTGA
>Ga0153921_1000183_pt1 | contig 46317 bp, 41 predicted proteins | sample TSNJ005MetaG_FD_104691 | JGI IMG/M metagenome (GOLD analysis project Ga0153921, IMG submission 104691) | Attine ant fungus gardens microbial communities from New Jersey, USA - TSNJ005 MetaG | ecosystem: Host-associated > Fungi > Mycelium > Unclassified | place: USA: New Jersey, Brendon T. Byrne... | reverse complement strand
GCACGTGCGGGACGGCTTCGGCCTGAGCGACGTGATCGCCGCCGTGTGCGAAGGGGTGAAGCAGGGCACCGCCATCACCGGGATGCCCGCCGGCGTCGTCGTCGCGGCGCTCCGGCTGCACGACGCGGAGGCCAACGAGTCCGTCGCCCGGGCCGCCGCGCGCTTCGCCGGCGACGGCGTCGTGGGCTTCGACCTCGCCGGTGACGAGGCGCGCTTCCCCGACCTGCGTCCGTTCGCGGGGGCGTTCGCCATCGCGCGGGCGGCGGGGCTCGGCCTCACCTGTCATGCCGCGGAGGCCGCTCCGGCCGGCGCCGCGCTCGAGGCGGTCGAGGTGCTCGGTGTGACACGTATCGGCCACGGGGCGCACATCGTCGACGACCCGGAGGTGCTGGCGCGCGTCGTCGACGCCGGGGTGGCGGTCGAGGTGTGCCCGACATCGAACCTCTACACCGGGGCCGTCGCGTCGCTGGCCGTGCACCCCGCCGGCCGGTTCCGCGAGGCGGGCGTCGCCGTGGTCCTCGGCGACGACAACCCCCGCCAGACGGGATCCCCGCTGTCGCGGGAGCACGCGCTCCTCGCGGACACGCTCGGATTCGACGCGTCCGCGCTGGATCGGCTCGCCGCCGACAGCATCCGCGTGGGGTTCATGGAGGAGCACGTCCGCTCGGCCCTCGCCGGTCGCGCAGGCTGACGCGGCTGCGGAGCGTCGCGCAGGGTCAGCCCGAGACGCGCCAGGACCGGGCGAGGTCGTTGAGCAGCCCGAGGGCGGACAGGGAGTCCCGGTAGCCGGTGCTGGATCCGCCGTAGTTCGTGCTCGTGAACACGGCCGTCTTGCAGCCGCCGTAGCTCCGGAACGAGGAGACGCGGTTGTTCCAGCCGAGCGGGCCGAGATCGGTGAAGCCGTAGGCGGTGGTCGCGCAGCTGCCGGTGGAGGCGGACATCGTGTACGAGCCGCCGCCGAAGCCGATGTCGTCGTAGATCGTCGACACCGCCGTGCTGGCCCGCGCTCCCGCGGGGGCGAGCGCTGCTTCGCGACGGGAGTCGATCGGGCGCCCCGAGACGGTCTCGCCCTCCGGGACGATGAGGCGCACCCCCTTCTCCGCGGCGACGGCGGCGACCAGGTCGTCGCCGGTCTTCACGCACAGGCTCTGGCCGGTGTCGACGGCGTACCAGCAGCTCTCGTCCTCGGCGGCGACAGGCGGCGGCGCCACTGCCGGCGCCACCTCCGGGGCGGCCGCGTTCGCTGCTCCGGCCCCCAGCACGGTCATCGCGACCGACAGCCCCAGGACGGCGAGGCCGCCTCGTGCGCGCGCAGCTCTCCCCATGACATCCCCCGAATCGTGCATCCGCCTCGTCCCGACGATCGCCGGGCTTCGATTCAAGTCGAGCACCCGGCGTCGCACAAGCCGCGACGCGGGGTGTCGTTCGCTCCTGAGACGGTCGGCGGCGGCAGGACATGATGGGTGTGAGGGACGTGATCCGCAGAGGAGTTGGGGTGTTGGCGCTGACGCCGGAGTCGACGGGCGAGTCGGTCATCGACGACCGCCCGGCGATCGAGCGCCTTCGCCGCGGTGACCGCGACGCCCTGACCGAGCTCTACCGACGCCACGCCGGCACCGTCTACTGGAACGCGTTCGGCCCGCTCCGCTCGCGTCCGGATGCCGAGGAGATGACGGCGGACGCCTTCCTCACCCTGTGGATGCGTCGGCACGAGGTCGAGATCTTCGGCAATTCGGCCCTGCCGTGGCTCATCGTCACGGTCAAGAACCTCAGTCGCAACCGCCTCCGCTCGAACGAGCGCCGCCGGGCGGAGCACCTGGACGATCGCGACCGCCCCGCGACCGACACCCCCTCGGCCGAGGACCTCGCCGCCCTCGACGAGGCGATGCGCCTCGTGCGCGCGGTCATCGCCGCCCTGCCGGAGGTCGACCAGGAGATCTTCCGGCTCTGCATGGTGGACGGACTCACCTACCAGGAGGCCGCGGCGCGTCTCGGTCTCAAGCACGGGTCCGTGCGCAACCGGCTCTCGCGCGTCCGTCTGCGCCTGCAGCGCGAACTCGGGGATCGGGGGTGAGGGCATCATGACGAACACCGCGCCTCCGCTGCCTCCCGGCTCCGACGCCCGGATCTCCGGGCTGCTCGCCGACGGTCTCACCCGCTACACGCGCACGCGGAAGAAGCGGGCGCGCCTGACCGCAGCCGCGGCGGGCATGGCCGTGGTCCTCGGCGCCGGGGGCCTGGCGTGGGCCACCCTCGCGCCCCTCGTTCAGCAGACCCGTTCCGCCTACTGCTACAGCGCGGACAGCACCGACTCTCGCTCCACGCAGGTCGGCCTCCCGGACGAGGTCACGGGACCCGACGGCAGCACCTCTCCCGTCGAGACTCCCGCTGACCGCACGGCGAGCGCCCTCGATCTGTGCTCGTCGGCGTGGGCGGCGGGCATCCTGAGCGACGGCACCGAGGTGCCGCCGCTCGTGGTCTGCGTCCGCAGCGACAACGTCCTCGCGGTCTTCCCCAAGGACGAGTCCGACCCCCGCAGCGACGAGAAGCTCTGCACCGACCTGGGCCTGGCGCTCGAGCGGTGACGCCCGGCGCGGAGGCGCGGACGGCCCGGCCGGTGCCCCCTCTCGTCAGCCGCTGTGCCGCTGCACGAACTCCAGCGCCTCGTCCGCGACCTCCCGCCAGCCCGAGTCGATGACGAGCGAGTGACCGCGGCCCGGGACGACGACCAGTTCGGTGACGCCGGGGTTCTTCTGCTGGATCTTGAACTCGTTCTCGACGACGGACTGCGGAACCGTGTGGTCGTCGCCGCCGGCGATCAGGAGGAGCGGGCCGCGGTCGTGGTTGTCGGTGACGACCTTGGTCTCGGCGAACGGGTTGAAGTTGGCGGTCGCCGCCTGGAAGATCGGCACGGCCGAGGCGGGCACGTGGTACTTCTCGTACAGCGCCCTGCCCTCCTCCTCGGAGACCGCGTTCGTCCAGCCGTAGGCGAACTGCTCGTAGGTGAGGGTGACGCCGTGCTTCGTGCGGTTGAAGGTCAGGAGCGCGGGCGCGCCGGCCTTGAGCGCCGACGGCGGCAGCGCGGTGACGCCCTGGAACTGCGCGGGATCGATCGCGACCGTCACCGCGTTCTTCGACTCGCCCGCGAGCTTCTGGGCGATCAGGCCGCCGAAGCTGTGCCCGATCACGACGGGCGCCTGGTCGAGCGCGTCGATCGCCTCCGCGTAGTGGTCCGTGACCTGCCGCACCATCTTGCCCGCGAAGACGTCCGGATCGGCCTTGGCCTGCTCCACGGTCTCGGGATCGTCGGGCCAGCCCGGTGCGAGGGTGGCGTAGCCCTGGTCTTCGAAGAGGTCGCGCCACGGCTGCCAGCTGCTCGAGAGCAGCCACAGGCCGTGCACGAACACCACGGGCGTGCGCCCGGATGAGTTGGCGGCTTCGACCTCGTCGAGTTCCGTCTGGGTGAGGGGCATCGCGACTCCGTTCGTCGGTGTGGTTGTGCGCGAACGGTACCGGGTGCGACGGGGTCGTGGGGAGGGGGGATCTGACGGACCGAGCCCCCGGCTGCTCAGGGGCGATCGGATCCCGCGAGCAGCTCCTCCCGCACCGTCCGCCGCAGCACCTTGCCCACCAGCGACCTCGGCAGCTCGTCGACCTGGACGAAGCGCTTGGGGATCTTGTAGGCCGCGAGGCGCGCGCGGCAGTAGTCGCGCAGTGCGCCGGCGTCGAGGGTCGCTCCCTCGTTCATGACGACGGCCGCGGCCACGTCCTCGCCGCCCGAGCCGCGGGGCAGGCCGACCACCGCGGCGGCGCTGACGTCGGGATGGGAGACGAGCGTGTCCTCCACCTCGCTCGGGCTCACGTTGAAGCCGCCGGTGACGATGAGCTCCTTGATCCGGTCGATGATGGTCACGAACCCGTCCTCCGAGACGGTGACGATGTCGCCGGTGCGCAGCCAGCCGCCCTCGAGGAGCGCCGCGCGCGTGTCGTCGGGGCGCCTCCAGTAGCCGTGGAAGACCTGCGGGCCGCGGATCAGCAGCTCGCCCGGCTCGCCCGCGGGGGCGTCGACGGTCACGTCGGCGGGGTCGACGACGCGGATGTCGGTGCTCGGGAACGGGACGCCGACGGTGCCCGGGCGCCGCGACGGTCCCATCGGGTTGCCGAGGGCGATGGGGGAGGCCTCCGTCATCCCGTAGCCCTCCACGAGGAGGCCGCCGGTCGTCTCCTCCCAGCGGGCCACGGTGGAGACCGGCAGGCTCATCGCGCCGGAGATGGCGTAGCGGATCCTGCTGAGGTCCAGCCGCTTCTGCTGGGCCGCGCGGGCCAGCGCGTCGTAGATCGGGGGAACGGCGGGGAGGAACGTCGGCGGCGACGTCCGCGCGGCAGCGATCACCAGATCGACGTCGAAGGTCGGGAAGAGCACCACGCGCGCGCCGATGCTGAGCGCGGTGGTGAGGCAGAGCGTCAGGCCGTAGGCGTGGAACAGCGGCAGGATGCCGTAGAAGACCTCCTCGCCCTCCCGCAGGCCGGGGACCCAGGCCCTGCCCTGCGCCGCGTTGGCGACGAGGTTGCCGTGGGAGAGGATCGCCCCCTTCGGGATGCCCGTCGTGCCGCTCGTGTACTGCAGAAGCGCGGCATCCTCGACCCGAGGGCGCGGCGCCCGGCGCGGCAGGGGACGGTGGGCGACGAGCTGCTCCCACCGGAGCACCCGCTTCGCCGTCGGGGTGGCGGTCATCGCAGCGCGGGCCGAGCGGGCGCGGCGCAGCGGCAGGCGCAGGGCGGCGCGCTTCGCGAAGGGCAGCGCGCGCGTGATGTCGACGGACACCACGCGGTCGGGCACGGCATCGGCCGGGAGGCTCGCGACGGTGTCCGTCGTCTTGTCCCAGACGATGGCGACCTTCGCGCCGTGGTCCTCGAACTGGTGGCGGAGCTCGCGCGGGGTATAGAGCGGGTTGTGCTCGACGACGATCGCGCCCAGGCGCACGACGGCGTAGAACGCGATCACGTGCTGCGGGCAGTTGGGGAGCACGAGGGCCACCCGGTCGCCGGCGACGACGCCCAGCTTGCGGAGCCCGTTCGCCGCGCGCGCGACCTGGTCGCCGAGCTCGTCGTATGTCGTGGTGCGCCCGAAGAACTCGAGCGCTCCGCGGCGTCCGAATCGCCGGACGGACGCGTCGAGGGTGTCGGCGAGCGTGGTCGTCACATCCGGGATGTCGTGCGGGACCCCCTCGGCGTAGGAGCTGAACCACGGGCGGGAGTTCCTTGCACCGGGTCGATCCGAGGAAGGGCGCGTCATGACCTCACCGTAGGTCACCAGCCTGGAGAAAGACCCGAGCGCGGGGGCGCTCGGGCCGAGGGGTCACTCCGCCCGCAGCGCCCCGCGCACGGCTGCGAGCTCGTCGTCGGTGAGTCCGCCGGAGCGCAGGTAGCCGGCGGCGTCGCCGTGGTTCGCGTCGACCCAGTCGAGGGCGGCGGTGATCGCCGAGGCGGGGGACGTGGTCGCGAGCGTCTCGAGGCGCGGCACCAGGGGGATCCCGAGCTGCGTGATCAGGCCGGTCAACGCGTCGGCGAAGGCCCCCGCGAGGTTGGTCTGCGTGAGCTCGTAGTCCGCGACGATCGCGTCGCGATCCGCGCCGGCGACCGAGAGCAGCAGGGCCGCGGCGATGCCGGTGCGGTCCTTGCCCGCGGTGCAGTGGAACAGCACGGCGGGGCGCTCGGTGCCGACCGAGTCCGCGACCGTGCGGGCGACCCGGGCGAACTGCGGGGCACTGCTCTGCAGGATGGCGACGTAGAGCTCCTCCAGGGTCGGGATCTGCTCCACGAGGGCGGCGATCTGCTCCTGGCTCAGCGCGGCCCGGTCGCCGGAGGGGAGCAGCTGCTTGACCAGCTCGTCCATCGCGCCGCCCAGGATGGACAGCTCGACCAGGCGCGTCTCCCCGCCAGCGGGCAGCACATCCGGTGCGCGCAGGCGCTCGCTGTCGGTGCGGAGGTCGATGGCCGTGCCGATCCGCAGATCGAGGAGGTTCTGCACGCCCGCCGCGGTCAGGGTCGCCAGCGCATCGGAGCGGAATACGACGCCCGGCGCGACGACGGCGCCTCCGTCGAGGGCGATGCCGCCCAGATCGCGTGCGTTGTGCGTGCCGTCGATCACCGATGTCAGTTCCATGCATTCCTCCAGGCCGGCGTGTCCGTCGAGGATATCAACGCCGTCTGTCGGAAGGGAAACAGCATGTGATCGGGTCTTTAATCAGACCGGAGAAGAGATGTGACCAAAGGTGTATTCACCCGGGCGAACGCGGGTATTACTTTCATTCTGTGCGCCATCGGGGGACGGCGCTGGCGGTGGCGGGCAACGGGGGTTCCTGCCACCGCCGCCTCCGTTAACGGCCGTGACCGCCGCCGCGGGCCTCAGTTCAGCAGGCCCAGCCGGGCGGCCTTCCGCACCGCGTCGATGCGCGACGTGGCCCCGAGCTTCTCGTACATGTTCGTCGTGTGCCGCTTGACGGTGCCCTCGGCGATGGAGAGCGACGTCGCGATGTCGCGGTTGGAGTACGCCTGCGCGATCATGCGCAGCACCTCCTGCTCCCGGATGGTGAGGATGGTGCCGGTCACCTCGGCGTCGGCGCCGGAGTCCGCCGGCTCGTCGGCGGGCGGGGTCGCGCGCTCGATCACCGCGATCAGCTGCTCGCTGTCCACGGTCTTTGTCACGAACTCCGCGGCTCCCGCACGGAGCAGCTGCCGCTCGAGCACGGCGTCGCTGTGCATCGTGAGGATGACGATCGCGGTCTCGGGATGGTGTCGCCGCAACCGCGACACCGTCTGCTCCGCCGGCACTCCGGGGATCTCGACGTCCAGCAGGAGCACCTCCGGGGCATGCTCGGAGACGAGGGTCCAGGCCTCGTCGCTCGAGCCGCCCTCCCCGACGATGCGGAACCGCCCCTCGATGAGCGCGCGGATGCCCTGGCGGAACATGCCATGGTCGTCGATCAGGACGACGGTTCGTGATTCGTCTGTCATAGGGTTCCCGGGCCTCTCGGAATGGTCAGGCTGAGGGTCGTCCCGGTGCCGAGGCCCGGGACGATGTCGAGTTCGGCGCCGATGAGCTCGGCGCGCTCCTGCGCCACGATGAGCCCGAGCGCGCCCGAGCGCACCGTCTCGTGGGCGAAACCGTGGCCGTTGTCGCTCACCGCGATGGTGAGGCTGCGCCGGTCCCAGTGGGAGTGGACGCGGATCGTCTCGGCGTGGGAGTGGCGGCGCGCGTTGTGCACGGCCTCGCGGATGATGATGAACGCCTCCTCCTGCACACCCGTCGACAGCCGGTACGGCGTGCCCTCGACAGTGGTCTGGACCGGCGGCCCCGAGTCGTCGAGGTCGTCGACGTAGTCGCGCAGGGCCTCGTCGAGGCGCTTGTCGCCGACCGCGTGCCGGAGGTCGAGGGCGATCGCCCGCGTCTCGTCCAGCGCGGCGCCGAAGAGCTGGAGCCCCTCCCGGAGACGCGGGTCGGAGCCGTCGTCGATGCCGCCCAGCTCGAACCGCTGGAGGCCGGCGGCGATGCTGTGCGCCACCCGGTCGTGCAGCTCGCGCGAGATGCCGAGCCGCTCCTCGCTGTGCGCGACGGCCAGGCGCTCGAGCAGCACGTTGACGTAACCGACTGACGCCGGGACGACCGCGGCCATGATGGACGAGTTCAGTGCGCGCGCGAGGTCCCCGAGGCTGATGTCGGCGCCGTGGTCGGCGCTGATGATGGAGAAGGCCACGTCGAAGAGCTCCGTCGCCGCGCTGAGGCTGTCGACCGGGTGGATGTTCTGCCGTGCCCGCGTCTCGCCCACCCCCGACCCGTGACGCGCCGGGGTGACGAGGCGTTCCGCGTCCGCCGGCCGTCCCAGCCGGTCGAAGGTGCGGTCGAGGATCCAGTCGACCTGGGTCGCCAGCTGCTCCTTCACCTCCGCGTCGGCCACGAGCGTGCTCTCGGCGGCGCGAAGCCGCTCGAACAAGGTCTCCAGGATGCGGTCGCGCAGCGCGACGCCATCGTCACCGATCACCAATTGGACTCTCAACCCCCCAGTGCGCCGAGCAGCGCTGCGATGTTCAGAGCGTACTGGCCGGTCATGAAGGACCGGTAGGGACGTTTCTCGTTTCCGCGGTCTCCACCGCGCGCGACGAGCACGAAGACGATGACGACCGGCCCGGCGAAACCGAGCACGAGCAGCGTGCGGAGCTGCTCGACGATCGCGCCCAGCACGAGCGCGGTGGCCGACACCAGACCGGTGCCGATGGCGACGACGGTCCGCGCGCGCTCCTCGCCGAGCAGGACGGGCAGCGTGCGGCGCCCCTCCGCGGTGTCGCCGGCGACGTCGCCGAAGTCCTTGGTGTGACCGACGACCACGATCCAGGAGGACGCCACGGTCGCGAAGGCGAACGCGGAGGCGGGCACCGTGCTCGTGACGATGTGCGCCGCCGCGAGGTACGTCAGGAACACGCCGCCCCCGGCGACCGCGAGCGCGGCGACGCCCGCCTTCTTGGCCGCCCACGGGCCCACCGAGTAGACCAGCCCCAGGCAGACGAACGCCACGACCGCGAGGGGGAACGGGTTAGGGAACAGCGTCGCCATCAACAGGGACAGCGACAGGAGGGCCACCGCGATGACGATCGCCGGCCGCTTACCCAGGCGGCCGCTCGCCAGCGGGCGCGACGACCCGTTGAGGCGGTCGCCCTCGATGTCGCTGATCCCGTTGATCAGATAGACGGCCCACACGGCGAAGAGCCAGGAGGTGCCCGCGGTCCACAGCATCGGCGACGACCATTCCGCACCGGCGACCAGGAGCGTCCCGACGACGAAACGCAGCGCGAAGACGCCGATGACCACGGGTCGGCCCTCCAGGAAAGCCAGCCCCACCTGCGCCGCGCACTCCGCGAGTGCGCCCCGGCGTGGCTGGACCACACTGCTCATGGGCTCATTGTCGAGCCCTCCTCACCATTGCGGGCGGCGTGGCGGGTACAACGAAAGTCACATCTTTCAGGCCGGGACTGGTCCTCCGACCACGAAGAGTCTCCGGAACCCGAACACGGTCGCGCCGTGCTCGGCCGGGTAGGCGGCGCGGAGGCGCGGTCGCAGCTCGTCGATGAACGCGTCCGCGCTCGCTCCCAGGGCGGCGGCGTAGGGGCGCAGTCGCGTGCCGCGCATCCACTGCAGCACCGCGTCGTCGCCGGTGAGCACGTGCTGGTAGGTGGTCTCCCATCCCTCGACCCGGTGGCCGGATTCGAGGAAGACGTCGAGGTAGTCGCGCATGCCGCCGACCCGCGCGATCACGCCGTCGACGCCCTCCAGGGCCGCCGCCCAGCGCGGCTCGGCGGCGAGCTGACGCAGCAGCACCTGGGAAGGGGAGTCCTCGTTGCCCGGGATCTGCACCGCCACCGTCGCTGCGGGGTGCAGTCGGGGGAGCCACGACCGCAGCAGCTCGCGGTGGCCGGGCACCCACTGCAGGGCGGCATTGCTCACCACGAGGTCGACGTCGGCGGTGGGCTCCCACTCCTGGATCGCCTGCTGCCGGAACCGGAGGTTCGGCCGGCCCGACGCGACCGCCTCCGCTGCGGCGAGCATCTCGGCCGACGAATCGATGCCGAGCACCTCGGCCTCGGGCCACCGGTCCGCCAGCGTCGCCGTGAGCTCCCCGGTGCCGCAGCCGAGGTCGACGACCCGCGCGGGGCTCAGCCCGTCGAGCCGGCTCGTGAGATCGAGGAACGGGCGCGCCCGCTCGTCCGCGAACGTGCCGTACAGTCCCGGGTCCCAGCGCACCATACGGGCATCGTACGCACGGTCGTCGCCGGGACGGCCGGACCTCTCCCGGAATCCCCAGGAGCGAGGGAGTCGAAGATGGTCCCGCGGGACCATCTTTCCGCCGACGCCGCTGGTACCCCCGCCCGATCCGCCGCTGGGCCGGCCGCCATACGTTGAATACATGAATTCCCGCACCGACGGATCCGGTCTCTCCTCCGCCCCGAACGATCCCCACGACCCCGCGCCCGCCCGCAAGCGGCGCCGCGGGCGGACGTTCCTGAAAGTCACCGCGTTCTCGATCGGCGGCCTCGTGGCCCTCGTCGGTGTCCCCCTCGCCGTCACCTCCATCTCCAACGCGGTCGCCACCTCGACGGAGGCGAAGGAGATCGAGCCCTACGGCCGGAAGGTCGACGTCGACGGCAAGAAGATGAACGTCGTCGTCAGCGGGCAGGGCGAGCAGACCATCGTCCTGCTGCCCGGCTTCGGCACCTCCTCGCCGGCGCTCGACTTCGGCCCGCTCACCGAGAAGCTCGACGCGAACTACCGAACCGTCGTCGTGGAGCCGTTCGGTTACGGTCTCAGCGACCAGACCGACCGGCCGCGCACCTCCGCCAACATCGTCTCCGAGGTGCACGACGCGCTCGGCGAGCTCGACATCCACCGCTACGCACTGATGGGCCACTCCATCGCCGGCATCTACGGCCTCGAGTACGCCAACGCCTACCCCGACGAGGTGACCGCGTTCGTCGGCATCGACAGCAGCGTGCCCACGCAGCCCGGGATGGACGACGAACTGCCGATCGGAGCCATGCAGGCCATGAAGTCGCTCGGGCTGATGCGCGTCGTCACCGACCTCGCGGGCGACCCGTACGCCGGGACCCCGTTCACGGAGGACGCGAAGAAGCAGATGACGATCCTGTCGATGCGGAACAGCCTCAGCCCGACCTACGTGAACGAGACGGAGCACTTCTCGCAGAACTTCCACGACGCGCAGCGCCTCACCTTCCCCCACGACCTGCCAGTGCTCCTGTTCGTGCAGAACGACAACACCGACGTGCAGGGCTGGATGACGCTGCACGAGGAGCAGGCCGCCAGCGTCGACCACGGCGAGGTCGTGCCGCTGAAGGGCGAGCACTACCTGCACCACACCCTGTCGGCGGAGATCGCCCAGGGAACCCAGCGATTCCTGAACGAATCCCGCTGATCCGCCTGTCGGGCCTCGCACCACGCGCTCACGCGCGGTAACGTGGCCCGACGTCGGGGGGACTCGCCTATCGGGGCGACTCGTCTGGTTCGATTTCCAGAGTCCTCCACCATTCGATCCGTCGGGGGAGGGGAGGGTGCCGTCGAGGCACGCGCTCTCCATGTTCGAGGAACCGACGGACCCGTGGCGCAGCATCTCAGCCGTTCCTGAGCGGCGGGGCGGATCTGCTGGGGACCTGATCGCGACGATCGTCCTGCTCATCGCGCTCGTCGTCGCGGGAGTCGCGCTCTCGTTCACGGTGCTGCTCGAGCAGATGTCCGTGGCCCGCTGCGGCGCATCGCCGGGTTGCGATTTCGCGCTGCTCGGCCTCACCACCTGGATCGTGCCGGTGGTGGTGCTCATCGGCGTCGCCGCGACAGCAGCCGGACTCGCCGCACGGGCGAAGACCACCTTCGTCTCCTGGTGGATCCCGCTCGTCGCGCTGGCCCTCACCGTGATCGCGTTCGTCGTCGCCTCCGGCCTCGTCGATCGGGCCACCGCGACCTGAGAGAACCCGAACCCGCAGCGGGGTGGTTTGCCGGTGGCGCCCAGTGTGGCGCACCTAGGCTCGATCGGGTTGGGGAGGCCGGTCTGCACCGGGAGCACGCACTCACGGGGGCAACGCGGAAGGAACGGGATGGCCACGAGCGGACGAGCGCGCCATCGGATCGACGCCGGGACGACCCGGCCGGCGCGGAGACGGGCTGAGAAGCCTCCCGCGCCGAACGCCTCCGATGCCCGCCACCGCACCGGCCGTGCCGCCGCCTTCACCGCCTCCGCCGCCGCGCTCGCCCTGATCGGCGTCGTCGCTGTCGTGCCGCCGGCGGACGCCGCGACCTCCGCCACCGCGCTGGTCGACGCCTCCATGCTGGCGTCGTCGAGCTCCTCGGCGTTCGGCGGTTCCGGGACCGCGAAGTCCCAGCACCTCGCCCTCGCCCGTTTCGCCGCCTCTACCGTCAGCCGCGACACTCCCGTCGCCTCCGCGCTGGCGGGCATCGTGCAGTCCGAGGGCGGCGCGGCCGGCGACCAGGCGGCGTCGGCCATCCTGGACTCCCTCGCCGCCGGGGGTGCCCGCGCCGCGATCGTGAACGCCGCGCTGTCGTACCTCGGAACGCCGTACGTGCTGGGCGGTGCCTCGCACTCCGGGATCGACTGCTCCGGCCTGGTGATGCAGGCGTATGCCGCAGCGGGCATATCCCTCGGGCACCTCGTGCATCTGCAGGACGACGCCGGCACCGTGATCCCCGAGTCGGAGGCGAAGCCGGGTGACCTGGTCGTGTTCGACGACGAGGAGCACATCGGGATCTACCTCGGCAACGGTACGCTGATCCATGCACCCGATGTCGGCCGGGACGTGTCGATCACCACGGTCTGGCAGGGCGTCGCGCACCACTTCACCCGCATCCTGCCCGGCTGATCGCCGCGGGAGCCTCGACGCGAACGGAGGAACGATGACCGTGAGAACCGCCCGTGCACTGTGGTGCATCGTCCCGTTCGCCCTCGTCGTCGCCGGGGTCGCCTTCGCACTCGTCGGCGCGCCCGGGATCGACCACGGCCTCTCCACGACCAAAGTCCCCTCCCACACCGTGCTGACCCGCCGCGAGTGGGTCGACATCGCCATCGGCTCCCTCTTCACGCTCATCGCCGTGTTCACCGCCATGCGCCTGCTCCGCCGTCGTCGGCCGGTGGAGGCCGCAGAGCCCGCAGAGGCGCTCGCCACCACCAACTGATCGCCGAAGTTCACGATGTGGCGGCTTCGCGGCCCCGAATGAGCGCAACGTCGTGAACCTCGGCGGCCGGATGGCTAGGATCCGGGCATGGAGTGCTGGGGGAGGCGCGTCGTGGCGGCTGCGCTGGCGGCCGCGCTGGCGGCGCCGCTCGCGCTGGTGCTCGCCGGTTGCGGTTCGGCGGTGCGGTTCGGGCCGCCTCCCTGCCTGCCCGCCCCGCTCCAGGTGAGCCCGTCCGCTCCGGCGCGGGGAGGCGCCATCACCGTGTCGAGTGCGCCCGCGAGCTGCGACCTCGGCTACTCCGACGGACACAGCTACTCCGTCACCCTGGCGGCGGCGGCCGCCATCGAGGGCACTCCCGGTCCGCGCACAGAGCCCGTGGAGGCGGAGGTCGCCGCCGATGGTTCGTTCAGCATCCCCGTCGCGATACCGGCCGACTTCCCGCGCGGGGATGCTGTCGTCATCGTGACGGGGAGTCCGTACGACGAGTGCGGGACGGACGGCACCGGATCCTGCGCCGGCTACGCCGCCACCCTCTCCCTCCGCTGACCCGGAGCTGACCCGCGAGTCAACCGCCTCGGCCGCGGAATGGCGCGGTGGTACGGTCGTGGTCCGGAGTCCGTGCGGGAGGGCGCCGGGTGACCGAGCACCCGCGCTGAGAGCAGGGGACATGAAGCGCAGAAGCGATCCGGACGTGGTGGCGGCATCGGCCACCCCCAGCCGCGCGGCCGGCCGGGGAGCGCTGACCCGCATCCACCCCTTCACCTTCGGGCTGGTCGGCGCGCTCGGCGTGCTGGTGGCCCTGCTGATCGGCGGGGTCGTCGGGCAGCTCTCGACGGTGCTCGTCTACATCGGTCTCGCGCTGTTCCTGGCGCTCGGCCTCGACCCGATCGTCTCGTTCATCGAGCGCAAGCTCCCGCGCGGCGCCGCGGTGAGCATCGTCGTCGCCGTCGTGATCCTGGTGTTCGCGGGGATCATCCTCGCGATCATCCCGGTGCTCGTGCAGCAGATCTCGCACCTCGTCGAGACGCTCCCGACCACCATCGACAACGTCACGAAGAGCGGCTGGTACAAGGACGTCACGAACCAGTACGGCGACAGCATCCAGCAGGGCATCGACGGCGTCCTCAACTTCTTCAAGGACCCGGGCAACCTCGCAACCATCGGCGGCGGCCTGATCGCCGTCGGTGCGGGGATCGCGGGCGGCCTGACCGGCGTGACGATCGTGCTCATCCTCACCCTGTACTTCATGGCGTCGCTGCGCTCGATCAAGCGGATCGCCGCCCGCTTCGTTCCCGAGTACCGCCGCGAGGGGTTCTCCGAGCTCGTCGACGACGTCTCCGGCGCCGTCGGCCGCTACGTGATCGGGCAGGCGAGCCTGGCGCTGATCAACGGCATCCTGAGCCTGATCTTCCTCCTCATCATCGGCGCCCCGATGCCGGCCCTGCTCGCGCTCATCGCCTTCCTCGGCTCGCTGATCCCGCTGGTCGGAACACTGATCGGCGCGATCGTGAACTCGCTGATCTGCCTGCTGGCGTCGCCCCTGACCGCGATCGTGGCGTTCATCTACTACCTGATCTATATGCAGGTGGAGGCCTACGTCATCAGCCCGCGCATCATGAACAAGGCCGTGGCCGTGCCGGGCGCGATCGTCGTCATCGCGGCGGTCGGCGGCGGCACGATCGGCGGCATCCTCGGCGCGCTCGTCGCCATCCCGGTCGCGGCCAGCGCGATCATCATCATCCAGAAGGTCGTGTTCCCCGCTCAGGACCGCAAGGTGGTGCCCCCGATCGAGGCGTGACGCACGACGCGTGACGTGCGCGCGAGGCATCGCGAGCAGGAAGGGCCCGGGAGCGATCCCGGGCCCTTCTCTCGTCCGATTTGCCGGTTCGGCAAACTTTGTCCGACATTTGGCCATTTGCTGCTAGCGTGGCCGTCATGCCTCGTCTCGCCCCCAACGTCCCGCTCTCGGAACGCATCGCCATCCAGCTGCGCCAACGGATCGCCGAGGGGGAGTTCCCGGTCGGCACCCTGCTCCCGACCGAGGTCGATCTGGCCCAGGAGTTCGACGTCAGCCGCGGCTGCGTCCGGGAGGCCGTGCGCTCCCTGGTGCACGCCGGGATGCTCGGCGCCCGCGCCGGCTACGGGACGTTCGTCGTCGCCACCAGCGACCTGGCGCCCGCGCTCGCCCGCCGGCTCGAGCATGACCGCATCGCCGACGTGCTCGAGGTGCGGCTGCTGCTGGAGCGCGAGGGCGCCCGCCTGGCCGCGGCCCGGGCCACACCGGGGCAGCGGGAGGTGCTGGCCGAGGCACTGGAGCAGCGTGCGGCCGCCCGCGACACCGGCGACGCGCCGGCGTACGCCGAGGCGGACCGCCGGTTCCACCGCGCGGTCTTCGAGGCCTCCGGCAACGTGCTGCTCGCCGAGCTCTACCGCGGCGCCGGCGGAAACGATCAGGCGCTGCTCCACCTGGACTCCCCGGACGTCGACCTCGCGGCCCTCGCCGACGACATCGCGAGGATCGACGCGACGCACGTCGAACTCGTGGCCGCGATCGACGCCCGCGACCCCGACCGCGCGGCCGACGCCGCCGAGCGGATGGTGCACGTCGCGCACCAGCAGGCCGGCTTCGAGCCGACGACCCCCGAATCCCGCACCGCCGCCCAGCCCGAGGAGAACGCCCGATGAGCGCCGAGACCCGCCCCACCCCCGCGCAGCGGGCCGGCCAGAGGAGCGCCGGGCCGTCCGAGCCCATCCGTCCGCTCCGTCCCGCCCTCGTGATCGCGGGCCTGCTGCTCGTGGCGGGCAACCTCCGCGCCGGCATCACGACCGTCGGCCCGGTGCTCGCCGAGCTGCAGCACGACCTGGTGCTGTCGTCGCTGACCGCGTCCATCCTGATCAGCCTGCCGCTGCTCGCCTTCGCGTTCGTGTCGCCGTTCGCCCCGGCGTTCGCGCGCCGGCTCGGCCTCGAGCGCGCGCTCGGCGTCGCCCTCGCCGGCCTGGCCGTCGGTCTCGTGGTGCGCTCGCTGCCCGGCCTGCCGCTGCTGTGGATCGGCACGGCCCTGCTCGGCGTCGCCATCGCCATCCTGAACGTGGTGCTCCCGGCACTCGTGAAGCGCGACTTCCCGACCCGCATCGGGCAGGTCACCGGCGCCTACTCGGCCGTGCAGGCCTCCTTCGCCGCGATCGCCGCGGGTGCCGCCGTGCCCGTCGCCGCGCTCACCGCGTGGGGCTGGCGCCTGCCGCTCGGGATGTGGGCGGGCCTCGCGCTCATCGCCCTCGCGGTCATGGTGCCGCAGCTGCGCCGCCGCACCGTCGTGCCGCCGTCGGAGGACGACGTCGCGCTGGTCGAGTCGCACCACCCGGCGCCGTCCGGAGGCACGACGGGCGGACGCCCGGCCGGCGGACGCTCGCCCTGGGGCACCGCCATCGGCTGGCAGGTCACCGCGTTCATGGGGCTGCAGTCGGTCGGCTTCTACGTGTTCATCACCTGGCTACCGTCGATGGAGGGCGCAGCCGGGGTGGATGCGGCCGCAGCCGGCGTGCACCAGCTGCTGCTGAACGCCTTCGGCATCGCGGGCAGCCTCCTCGCCTCCACGCTCATCCCGCGCTTCCGCGACCAGCGCCTGCTCGCCGTCGCCGGGCCGACGCTCTTCGCACTCGCAGCCCTCGGCGTGCTGCTCGCCCCGCAGCTCGGCGGGGTGTGGGCGAGCATGGCCGGTCTCGCCGGCGGGTCGAGCATCGTGCTCGCGCTGTCGTTCTTCGGCCTGCGCACCCGGCACCACGACCAGGCCGCCGCCCTCTCCGGGATGGCGCAGTCGGTCGGGTACGTCCTCGCCGCCGCCGGCCCCATCGCCGCGGGCGCGCTGCACGACGCGACGGGGTCGTGGACCCCGGCGCTCGCGATCCTCACCGGGCTGCTCGTCGTGCTCGCGGTGTTCGGCTACCTCGCCGGCCGCGCGCGGGTGATCGCCGACTGAGCTCCGATGGTCGGTGCCGGCGCGCGGGGTGGCGCATCCCATAGGCTCGGTGCACCATGAGCGAAGGGCCGTCGAACCGGGCACCCGCGCCGGCGGGCTTCGGCTTCCGTCAGCGGTCGGCCGGCGACGCCGTGGAGACCTGGGACGTCACCCTCGACGGCGTCGGATTCGACCGGCACAGCCACGAGACCTACGGGATCGGCGTGACCCTCTCGGGCGTCCAGCGCTTCTACTACCGCGGCGGACACCACGCCGGCCTCGTGGGGCAGTGGCACATCCTGCACCCGGGCGAGCTGCACGACGGCATGCCCGGCGACACCCACGGCATCGCCTACCGCATCTTCTACGTCGACCCGGCGGCGATCCGCGCGGCGGGCGGCCTGACCGCCCTGCCGTTCGTGCGCGACCCGATCGCCCGGCCCGACCGGCTGCCCCTCCCCGGAGCCGCCACGGTCGCGCGCTGGTCGGCCGCCGGCGACGAGCTGCAGGAGGTGGAGGTGGTCGAGGCGCTCGCACGCGTCCTGGTGACCGCCTCGGGCGGCCTGGCACCGACGGGGCCGAAGCGGGTCGACCTCCCCGCCGTGCTCCGGGTGGCGCAGGCGCTGCGCGACGAGCCGCAGGCGGACTGGAGCGCTGCGCGGCTGGAGGGGCTCTCCGGGCTCAGCCGGTGGGAGCTCGCCCGCCAGTTCTCGGCCGCCCTCGGGACCAGTCCCAGCCGCTACCGCTCCGCCAGCCGGGTGCGGGCGGCGCGTAGACTGCTCGCCGACGGCTGGTCGCTCGCCGACGCCGCCGCGACGGCGGGGTTCAGCGACCAGGCGCACCTGACGCGCGTCTTCCGCGAGACCCACGGGGTCACCCCCGGCCGCTGGCGCGACGCGCAGCGCGCCGCGGGCTGAGCCTCCCTCTCCCCGCCGAGCGGGCGGATCCTTCGCCGCCTCGGCGGATTCGCGTGCACTTCGTGCCCCTCACCGCCTCGCCGCCCGCTCAGGCGCGACCGGAGGCTGCGCGGGCCGAGAGCGCGGTGATCACGGCGGCCATGTCGTCGCCCGCGCGGCCGGAGGCGGCGGTCTCGGCGAACAGCTCGCGGCACACGGCGATGAGGGGATGGGCCGAGCCGGCGTCGCGCGCGGCGTCCTCGATGAGGGCGGCGTTCTTGAGTACGTCCCCGATCGCCGCCTGCGGCGAGAGGTCGCCGTCGACGAGCTTGGCGGCCTTGCCGCGCGAGACCGCGGAGGCCATGGGACCGGCATCGAGCACCTCCCGCAGCACCCGCGGGTCCGCTCCCGTCACCTCGGCGAAGTGGAACGCCTCCGCGAGCCCCGTCACCATCGTGATGAGGAAGGTGTTCACCGCGAGCTTCATCGTGAGCGCCGCGGGAATGGCGCCGCAGGCGAATCGCTGTGCGCACATCGCGTCGACGATCGGCGCGACCTCGGCCACCGCGTCCTCCGGGCCGGCGACCATCGCGACGAGGGTGCCCTCCATCGCGGGCACGCGCGAACCGGAGACCGGCGCCTCCACGTAGGCTCCCCCCGCCGCTGCGATGTCGGCGGCGAGCCCGCGCGAGTAACCGGGCGTGACGGTTCCCATCTGCATCACGATGCGCCCGGCCACGCGCTCGGCGAACGCGGGGCCGGTCCGGTCGAGGACGGCGTCGATCGCGCCCTCGGTGGCGAGCATGAGGATGACGGTGCGGCAGCGGGAGAATAGGTCGTCCACATCCCGGGCGATCGCCGCGCCCCGCTCGGCGAGTTCGGCGGCGGGCCCCGGCGACCGGTTCCAGGCGACGACATCGAAGCCGGCCGCCAGGAGGTTGCCCGCCATCGGGCGCCCCATGATGCCGAGCCCGGCGAAGCCGACGGGGGAGGAGGTCGCAGCGTCCATGGGCCCAGGATCGCGCGCGCCAGGGTGGGTCGTCTTGAACGGATGTGCGACTACGGTGGAGATCGCCACAACCGTCCCTTGTGTCTGGAGCCGCATGCGCGAACCCGATCTCGACAGCCTGCGTCTGCTCGTCGGCGTCGCCGCGGGCGGGAGCCTCTCGCGCGCCGCCCGCGAGGCCGGCGTCTCGCAGCAGGCGGCGTCCGCCCGGATGGCGGCGCTCGAACGCGAGCTCGGCGTCTCGCTCCTGACCCGCACCTCCCACGGCACCCGGACCACCGAGACGGGCGCGCTCGTCGTCGAGTGGGCGACCGAGCTGCTGGCCGCCGTCGACCGGTTCGCCTCCGCCACGGCCGCCCTGCGCGCGCCCGCGTCGGGGAGCGTGCGCGTCGCGGCGAGCATGACGATCGCCGAGCACCTCGCCCCCGCGTGGCTCACCGCTCTGCGCGCGGCCGAGCCCGGGGTCCGCATCGAACTGACCGCGGCGAACAGCGTCGCGGTGGTGGAGGCCGTGCGCGCAGGATCCGCGGACCTCGGCTTCATCGAGACGCCCGACCTCCCCTCCGGCCTCCCGCACCGTTCGATCGCGACCGACGAACTCGTGGTCGTCGTCGGCCGGGGGCATCCGTGGGCGCGGCGCCGTTCGGGCGTGACGGCGGCCGAGCTCGCCGCCGCGCCGCTCGTCGCGCGCGAGAGCGGATCGGGGACGCGATTGGCGCTCGAACGCGCGCTCGCCGGAGCCGGACTCGCGCCCGCCGACCCGGCGCTCGAACTCTCGACGACGAGCGCGATCCGCTCGACCGTGGCGGCGGGCGCCGGACCGGCCGTGCTCAGCATCCTGGCCGTGCGCGATCAGCTGGAGCAGGGCTCCCTCGTGCAGGTGCGGGTGCGCGACCTGCGCGTCATCCGCCCGCTCACCGCGATCTGGGGCGCGGGAGCCGAACCCGCCTCCCCGGCCGCCGCCCACCTCCTCCGCCTCGCCGCCCGCTGACCCCGCCCCGCCCCGCCCGCAGCAAACCGCCGAGTACGCGAATCCTCTGCGTACTCGGCGGTCTCCTTGCTGCGTACTCGACTGCTGGGCGAGCCCGGGACTACGACGCGGTGCGGCGGCGGCGCGAGAGGGCGAGGAGGCCGGCTCCCGCGAGCAGGACGGTCACGCCGCCGAGCAGCCAGAGCCCGACCGCCGATCCGGTCGCGGCCAGCGCGCTCGCGCCGCTCGACGAGGCGCCCGCCCCGGACCCGGCCGAACCGGATCCGTCCGTCCCGGATCCACCGGTGGAGGCCGCCGGGGCGACGGTCACGGTGATCGGGTCGGAGGTGGAGGCGCTCGCCGTCGCGGTGCGGGCGAAGGAGGCGGTGATCGCGTGATCGCCCGCCGCGAGGCCGCCGGGGAGCGTCAGCGTCGCGACGCCGTCCACGATCGTCACCTCACCGAGCACCGTCGGTGCGGCGGCGGCAACGGCGGCAGCCTGAGCGCCCGCCGCATCCACCCCGCCGAGCGCGGAGGCCGTCGCGGTCGGAGCGGCCACCGGCTCGCCTCCGTCGAGGAAGGCGACCGTGCCCGCGGTGTCGCGGCCGGTGACCGTGGCGGTGAAGGTGACCTTCTGCCCGGCCGTCGGCTTCGCCGGCGTCACCGTGACGGTCGTCTCCGTCGGCGCGAGCACCGAGACCGACACGGTCGCCGCACGGCCCGAGCCGGAGCCCGACGCCGTCGCCTCCGCGGGGCCGAGGTCCGCGTCCTCCGGCACGGTCACCACGACCGAGGCGGTGCCGTCCGTGGCCGCGACCTGCGTGCCGAGGTCGGTCGCGCCGTAGCGGAACGCCACCGTCTCACCGGCACGGTAGCCGGTCGCGCGGAGGGTGAACGAGCCTCCCGGTGCCGCATCCTCCGCCGAGGTCTCGAGCGGGACCGGGGTCGTGGCGGCGGCGAGCTCGGCGCAGACGTCGCCCTGCTCTCCGACCGGGGCGAGCGCCGGGGCGGCGCCGGTGACCCCGTCGTCCTCGCGCACGGTGAGGTTGGCGAACGCGCTCGCGCCCATCACGGCGTTCGTGCTGTTCGTGACGCTCACCTTGAAGGCCGAGCTCGGTGCCGCCGAGGTGGCGGTGTTCCCGAGCGTCGGGACGGTGACCGCTGTGCAGGTCTCGCCGGGGGCGAAGGTGACCTTCTCCATCCCGATCCCGACCGCGGCGGTCGCCGAGCCGATGACCGAGACGTAGGCCGTGACCGCCGACTTCTCCGCGCGGTTCAGGTAGACCGCGACGTCGGCGGTGCCGGGGCCGTCGCCCTCCTCGACCGTGGTGGGTGCGACGTTCACCGTCGTCCGGGTCTGCACCACGGCGGTGCCGACGGAGGGGGTGTCGAAGGCCAGGTCGGAGAGGTAGACGCCTCCCGTGCCGGTGCCGTCCGCGCCGACCGCGGCGGTGAGGCGCACCTCGCGCACGTCCGTCAGGTCGATGCCGGTGATGGTGGAGGTCGGGATGGTCAGCTGCTGCAGGACCACCTTGTTCAGCGTCGTGTTCGTCCCGCCGGGCATCCGGTTGACCGCGAGCGGGTTCACCGCGGAGGCGGTGGTCGCGAACGTCTTGCCCGCGCCGTCCACGACGGTGATGCGGAAGTCGGTGCCGGTCTGCACGGCCTCGTCGGGCGCCGTCTTCAGCGTGAGCTGGGAGTGGCGGGAGGCGTCGCGGTCTTTCGCCGGGACGGTCACGCGCAGCTCGCCGGTGCTCGGGACGGCGGGGTCGGTGGTCGACGCCCCCGTCCAGAGGAACCGGGTGACGGGGAACTCGGGCACGTTCGGCGCGAACGAGCCGGGAGTCCAGTGCGGCACCTGGGCGGAGGCCTTGGTCGTGGCGCAGAACGGGAGCGACTGCGGCACCGTGCGGCCGGTCAGGTTGGTGCAGACCGCCGCGGTGGCGCCTCCCGAGACCCGGACCAGGGAGCTCGTCTCGGTGAAGTCGTTCACCAGGGAGGTCTTCGAGGCGGGCTGCGTCGCCATCGTCCGCACGTCGGCGTACGCCGTCGACGCGGTGGACGGCTTGACCGATCCGTCGAACAGCGACTGGAACCGGGTCTCGCCGCCCATCGTGAGGCGGAAGAAGCCGGTCATGTAGCTGACGCCGACCTGGTACTGCTGCGCCGCGGTCATGCGTGTCGGGTTGGTGGTCGCACACGTCGACGTGGTGTCGGTCGTGCGCCAGTCGTCACCCGTGGCGGCCGGGTAGAGTCCCGGCGTCCACACGGTGTTGAAGAAGTTGTGGTTCGCCCCCATGACCCAGACGGCGGAGCGGAGCACGTCGTCGTCGAACGCGTGGCGCGAGTCGTCGATGAAGTGCTGGCCCTGCTGGTTGGAGACGTCGCCGTCGCAGTAGGGGAGGAACACGGCGGTGGGCACATCGGGCAGCGTCATGCGGCCGAAGTCCACCGGCGCGAGCGGGAGCACCGACTCGATGCCGTAGGGCTTCGCGAGCGCCTGGTTGAGGGTCGCGGCCGAGACCACGCCCTCGCCGCCGCGGGAGTGGCCCATGATGCCCACGTGCCCGAGGTCGAAGCGTCCCCTCAGCGATGCGGCGGTGATCCCGGATGCCGCGGCCGGCTGGTCGGTGCGGGTGGTCGCGCGGAGGAGTGCCTCGTCGAGGGTGCGCGTCGTCGTCGTGCTCGGGACGGTGTCGGTCGCCGTGGTGATGTCGTCGTACGCGACCGCGTCGCCGGCTGTGGCCTTCGCCAGCATCCCGAGGGTGTCGAGGACGAGCCGGCCGCGCGCCTGCGCGCCGTAGTCGAGGGCGAGCTGGTTGTCGTTCGAGTTGACCGCGTTCGCCGCGATCGACAGCACGTTGTAGCCGCGGGAGGCGAGCGCCCGCGCCGTGCCCTCGTAGCCGAGGTAGGAGCGGATGTTCATCTGGGTCGGTCCGCAGGGCCAGCGCAGCGGGTTGGCGCCGGTGCCCGAGCAGGAGGTGTGGCGGCCGTGCAACAGGACGACGGTCGGGCGCGCGCCGGTCGCGTTCGTCAGGTACATCTTGCCGGTGAGCTCACCGCGGATGCCTCCGATGGCGGCCAGCGGAACGGCCTGGTCGCCGAAGTCGTACTCCGCCTCGGTGACCGTGTACGAGCCGAGGTCGGCCGGGTCCTCCACGGCGGCGAGCTGTGCGAACGACTTCAGCTGCTTGGTGAGGGTCGTGTTCTCGGGGACGGCCGGCGTCGCCGGGGCCTCGGGCGTCTCGGCGGCCTTGTCGTCGGCGCCGCTCGACCATCCCTTGGTGACGGAGGAGGCGCTCGCGACAGCGGGGTCGGTGGTGACGACCCCGAGGGTCAGTCCGTCGGCCGACTCGGTGGCGAGGCCGATCGGCTCGCCGTCGACCACGAGGGTCGGGGCGTCGTCGACCATCGGCAGCGGTTCGTCGAGGTCGAGCGTGACGAGGTAGCCGCCGGGGGAGGTGGTGACCGCCCAGTCGGATCCGGAGGCGACCACCGGGTCGGGAGCGGGCGCCGCGAGGGCGGCGGGGGCCGTCGTGAGGGCGACGACGGGGATGAGGGCGGCGGCGACGGTGAGGGCGATCCGCCGTCGGACGGGCAGGCGTGTTGGCACGGTTCTCCTAGCTCGGGGGCGTGGGGGGAGTCGCCCGGGCATGGCGAAGCAGCCGGTCCGGGCGGCGAGGAGGAGCACGAGAGCCGAGTTGAACGGTCTCTCAGAAAGGAGGGTATGGGCAGCCTGGGGCCCTACGGGGCCGCGGAAACGGACTGGTAACACAACGTTTACGACGGGCGAACAAACCAGCCGCCTGTGATCAGAATCGCACGGGGCGTGTCAAGAGTCCGGCCTCCCCCGTCCGAGGGGAGGTCGACCGTATCCAGTGGGCCAGCGGCCGGGTCGGATGCGTAACCGTTCGCGCCGACTACTGCATCCTCGTGGCGGGTTACTGAAATCCGGCGAGAAGCCGGAAGGGGTAGCAGACGCTCTCCTAGATTCGCCTGTGGGCGAACTCGCCCGTCTACCTCACCACAGGGAGTTCCATGCTTTCCACCACCAAGGTGCGCGCCGCGTCCGTTCTCGGTGCTGTCGCCGTCGTCGGCGCACTGTCGCTCTCCGCCGTCCCCGCCAACGCGGCCGGCGCGGAGATCTCGGTCGCGTCGACCACGTTCACGATCGGCGACTGGGGCTCCGGCCTCGCGGTCACCGGCTCCGGCTTCGACCTGAGCGCCGATGTCACCGTCTCCCTCGTGGACGTCGAGCCGACCGGCACGGTGGAGCTCGACAGCACCATCACGACGAGCGACGACACCGGCGCCATCGTGCTCGACTGGACCCCGTCCGTCGACGCGGACCTCCCCGCCGAGGCGGACTACGACCACGGCTACCTCGCCGTCGTGGCGACCGACGGCTCGGGCAACACCGCCGCCGAGGTCCCGCTGACCCTCCTCTGGGAGAAGGGCATCTGGACCAGCTCCGACACGATCACCACCGGCGAGCTGATCGACCCCGACGGCGGCGTCACCGTCGCCGCGGGCGGCTACACGCCCGGCGAATCGGTGGCCGTGACGATCACGTACGCCGGTTACACCTTCACGCACACCGAGACGGCGGACCGATTCGGTCTCGTCGGCTTCACCTGGACCATCATCGGCGGAACGGTCGAGGCCGGGACCATCGAGTTCACCTTCGACGGTGCCACCTCGGGTCTCTCGCAGTCGATCAGCGTCGCGGTGACCGGCCCGGCGATCGAGGTCGGCGGCGACCCGGAGGACTCCACGACTCCGGCGACGCTCACCCCGGCCGGCGACCCCGTCGCCAGCCCGCGCGTCTCGGGCTGACCTCCGTCATCCCCTGGCCGGCGGCACCCACGGTGCCGCCGGCCATTGCGCTTTCCACACAGCCGCGTCGTCCGTCCGTCCTGCCACCCGTGTCGAGGAGAACAATGCCGAAGTCCCGAGTCCTCGCCGTCGCAGTGTCCGTGGTCGCGACCCTGTCGTTGGCCGCCTGCGGCTCACCGAGCGCTCCGCAGACCACTGCACCGCCGACGCCCAGCGCGACGGCGACCGCGGCCGCCCCGATGCCCGCCGTCCCGTCCCTCTCGCGCTCCGAGATCGCGGCGTTGCCGGCGGCCGTCTACGACGCGGTCATCCCCGGCCTCCTGCCCGCGCCCGCGGAACCGATCGCCGCTCCCGCGGCCTACCGGGTCATGTTCGACGCCCCACTGTTCGCCGCGGACTTCAGCACTCCGGTCGCCCGCATCCCGGCCACGGATTTCCGGGGCCAGCGGACGGTCGTCGTCCCGGTCCGGATCGACGGACCGTGGGCGCTCGTGCTCACCCCCGCCCGTCAGGTCCTGCCCTCCCAGGTCGCCGCCGGCGAGCCCGCAGCCCCGGCGCAGACCGCGGCCTGGATGCCGGCGGCCAGCCTGTCCGGCAAGAAGACGCTCGCGACGTCGGTGCGCATCTCGGTCGCCGCGCAGACCCTGAGCATCCTCGACGCCGCGGGCACGGTGACGGACTCCTGGAGCGTGGGAGTCGGCACCGACGAGACCCCGACACCGACCGGCGTCACCGGCTACCTGCAGGCCCGCTACACCGATGCCGACCAGGGCCAGCCCGAGCACCCGATCCAGCTCACCTCCCTGCACGCCACCGCCGCCGACGAGCCCTTCGGCGGCTCCGACGGCGGCCTGATCGGCATCCACTACTTCGAGCAGAGCAGCGGCGCGGTCTCCCACGGCTGCGTGCGGCTGCCCGCCGCCGCGATCGACGCCGTGAACGCGCTGCCCCTGGGGTCGCTGGTCGTCATCGAGGACTGACGGCGGTGTCGCGAAGGTCAGGGTGACGTTCTGGCTGCTCGTCGACGCCGACTAGTGGCTCAGCGCCGGTTCTTCAGAACCCAACTTCCGACACATCGCGCCAGGCGTGAGCGATATCGTCTGCGCTCATCCCCGGCTCGAGGTCGACGTACTCGCTAGCGTCGTCGTTGACGAGAACCACACGCGGGAAGACATCCGGCAGACTGGCTCGGACGGCGGCGGCGACGCGGTAGGCCTGGTCCGGAGTGCCATCGGTGCTGAGGTGGCCGTCGGTGTACTTCTCCACGCGGAAGGACGGCTGATCGGGTTCCTCGACCATCACCTGGTACTCGGTGTATTGCGGTCGTCGGCTCGGGTAGAAGGTGACGTTCTCTGCACCGAATTCGGTCTGAGCCATCCGGAGAAGGCTGTCGGCGTCAAGCACCGGGGTGTTGTCGCTCGCAGCAATCATCATTTGGTGCCCCCGCAGTGATGGTCCGATCGACTTTAGCGGCGCCGGGCCTTTGATCGTCACCTGAGCGCGCGTCGAGTTTTCAGAAGCCGCCGTCGGAGATGTCGCGCCAGCCGACCTCGACGTCGTGGGCCTCCGCTCCACCACCCGTCATGCAACGCCCGTTTCAGTCCGTCCGCCTATACGGAGGGGCCGTTCCCGATTCCATACTCGGTGCCACCAGCGTGGGCTCGTGGACGCCTGCCCCGGGGGCGATCAGCCCTCACGCCGCCACCGCCTCCTCTGCGGCCGCGAGCGCCGCCTCCGCCTGCTCGGGAGTGGCGACCAGCGCCTTCCGGGACGCGGCGAACAGGCCCGCGCCGAGGACGAGCACTAGCAGCTCCGTGACCGTCATCGCCCAGATGACGCCGGTGATCCCGAACACCGCGTTGCCGATGAGCACGACGGGGATGAACAGGATGCCCTGCGCGACCGACATGATCGTCGCGTTGCGCATCTGCTCGGTGGCCTGGAAGACGGCGATGATCAGGCCGGTGAAGCCGTTGAACAGGGTGGAGACGAGCATGGCGGTGAGGATGAGGGTGCCGTCCTCGATGACCGACGGGTCGGCGCTGAAGAGGGCGAACACCTGGTCGCGGAAGAGGAAGACGATCGTGGAGAAGACGAGCACGATCCCGGCGATGGCGACGGCGCTGCCGGTGATGGCCTTGCGCAGCCGGGCGCCGTTGCGGGCGCCGAAGGCGTAGGCGAACAGCGGGATGGCGCCCATGAAGACGCCCATGCAGATCATCTCGGGCAGCTGGGCGATGCGCAGGGCGACACCCATCGCGGCGAGCAGGGAGGCGCCGTAGGCGATCGCGATCCAGTTCATGACGAGGGTGGTGACGATGAGGAACGACGACATCAGGAGCTCGGAGGCGCCGACGCCGAACACGGTGGTGAGCATCTCACGGTCGGCGCGGAAGAACCGCGGCGCGAGCGAGACGGACTCGCTGCGGCGGGAGAGCCACCAGACGTAGTAGGCGACGGTCACGATGTTCGAGAGGCCGAGCGCGATGCCGGCGCCGAGCACGCCCCAGCCGAGGCCGAGGATGAAGATCACGTCGAAGACAAGGTTCGCGATGGTGGAGGCGATGAGGCCGGTCATGGAGGCGACGGCCGCACCCTCCGCCCGCACGAGCTGCTCGAGCGCGAAGGCCGAGACGTAGATCGGGGCGAAGGCGAACATCGCGCCGATGTACAGGGCGGTCGGCGCGAGGGAGGCTCCGGACGCCCCGACCGCCATGGCGATCGGCGTCGCGAAGATCACGCCGAACACGCCGATGACGACGCCGCCGGCGATCGCACCCCAGAAGGTGAACGACGAGACCTGCTTGATGCGCGTGGCCGCGGCCTCCACATCCGCCCCCGGCTCCTCCTGCGATCCGAGGAGGCGAGAGACGAACGTGCCGCCGCCGACGCCGAAGACGCCGCCGACCGCCATCACCAGCGCGAAGACCGGGAGGGAGAACGTCAGCGCCGCGAGCAGCGGGGTGGAGTGGAGGGCGCCGACGAAGCCGGCGTTGATGATGTTGTAGACGGCGCCGACCGAGAAGCCGGCGATCATGGGCACGCAGAGGTGCACGAGCGCCCGCCAGATGGGGGCCGATGACAGGGTGAGGCGATTGGATGAGGACATGACGATGTCTCCGTTCCGGTGAACGGCTGGGAAGCCTGGTGATCAGAGGGATGCCGGCGGCGGGTGCCGACGAGCGGCGTGCCGGCGCGCGGCGGAGGCCGGCTAGCGGCGGCGGCTGCGCTCGGTGGTGCCGGGCGGCGGAGCGTCGCCCGCTTCGACGATGGAGTCGGCGAGCGGCTGGAGCAGGGCGATGAGGGCGTCCTGGTCGGCGTCGTCGAGCACCGCGAAGATGCGCTCCTGCGCCGCGGTCATGACGTCGTCGAACCCGGAGACGACCCGGGAGCCCTCCGCGGTGGCGCGGATGAGCTTCACGCGGGAGTCCGTCGGGGACGGCTCGCGCGTGATGTAGCCGCGCTCCTCCAGCCCCTGCAGGAGGCTGGTGACGCTGGCCGGCGTGGTACCGGACATCTCGGCCAGTTCGCGGGCGATCACTCCGCGGTCCTGGTTCTCGTCGAGGTAGGCGAGGGTGAACGACTGGGAGCGGGTGAGCCCGCTCTGGCGGATCCACTCCTCCCCGGCGGCTCGCTGCGCGAACAGGATGGTGCGCAGGAGGTCGGCCAGCCGCTCGGTTCTCGATGTCATAGTTAGAACTCTAATCATTAGAATTCAAACTGTCAACAGGATCTCCCGCAGAACACGCCCGAACCGCTCCGGCCGTTCGAGCATCATCAGGTGGCCGGCCTCCGGGACGATGGCGTCGCCGCGCGCCTCCCGTCGCGCCCACCCGGGCACGTCCCACCCGGCCGCGCTCCGGGAGCCGGCGACGAGGGAGACCGCCGTACGGCCGAAGACCCGCCGGAGCCGGGCCTCGTACTGAGGCGACGCGGTCTCCTCGACGACCGCGCGAGCGGACTCCCACACCGTGCGCCAGGGCTGGAACGCGAGCGCGCTCGCCGCCTCCTCCTGCAGCCGTTCGCTCGGCTCGATGCCGTCGGACGCGAGGAAGGCGGCGGGATCGGCGAGACGCGCCTCGATCTCCGCACGCGCCTCCGCCTCGGCCATCGCCGCGAGGGAACGCGACCAGAAGGCGTCCGCGAGCGAGAAGTTGCCCTCCACGGTGACCACGCCGGCAACGCGCTCGGGCGAGTCGTCGGCGAACCGGAAGGCATAGACCGCCCCGATCGAGTGCGCGACGAGCACGACCGGGGTCTCCCCGTGCAGGCGGTCGACATGATCCCGGAGCGCCTCGACCTGGCCGTCGACGGTCACGGCCTCGCCCGCAGCGGCGCCGTACCCGCGCAGGTCGGGCGCCGAGCAGTGCGCCGGCGCCAGCTCCGCGAACGTCCGCGCGTCGGCGAACGGGCCGAACAGACCGTGGACGAAGACGAGCGGCGAGAGGGGCACGCTCGATCCTCCCACCGCGGGCCACCCGGTTGTTACCGCACGTTTCGGGAGGCGAGCGAGCCCGGTCGCGCCCGCACTACCGTTTCGGGACGGACCCCTCCCGACCCCCCCCGAAGGATCAGCCATGACCGCCGACACCGACGTCACCACCGCCCCGCCCCGCGCCCGGGTGATCGCCTCCGACGCGGAGGCGCGCGCGGTCGCCCGCGAGTTCGCCGAGTCCGTGCGCCCCTACGCGGCGCAGATCGACGCCGAGCGCCGCATCCCCGCCGAGGTCGTGGATGCGTTCAGCGCGACCGGGCTCTGGGCCATCACCATCCCGCGCGAGCACGGCGGCGCCGACGTCTCGCAGGCCACCCTCGCCGACGTGATCGCGACCGTCTCGGCCGTCGAGCCGTCGCTCGGGCAGATCCCGCAGAACCACTTCTGCCTCGTCGAAGACATCCGCCTCTCCGGAACGGAGGAGCAGAAGGCGTTCTTCTTCGGCCTCGTCCTGGCCGGCGCGCGCTTCGCCAACGCCTTCTCGGAGGCGGGCGGCAAGAACGTCGCCGAGATCCAGACCCGGCTGGTGGCCGACGGCGACGAGGTCGTCGTGACCGGGCGCAAGTTCTACTCGACGGGCTCCGCGTACGCGCACTGGATCCCCGTGCTCGCCGTCGACGAGAGCGGCCTCGAGCAGCTGGTCTTCGCCGAGCGCGACAGCGCGGGCCTCACCGTCGTCGACGACTGGTCCGCGTTCGGCCAGCGGGCGACCTCCAGCGGCACCGTCCTGCTGGAGGGGCTGCGGGTACCCGCCGACCGGGTGTTCCCGATGCACACCGAGTACGAGAACCCGACCATCGCGGGGCCGTTCGCCCAGCTGACCACCCTCGCGATCGACCTCGGCATCGCCCGGGGAGCCATCCGCGAGACCCACGAGGCGGTGCGTGCCGCCCGCCCCTGGATCGACAGCGGGGTGGACTCCGCCGCCAAGGACCCGCTCACCCTCGAACGCGTCGGGCGCCTCGACATCGACCTCGCCGCCGCGGAGGCCCTCACCGAGAAGGCGGGGGAGGCCGTCGACGCCGCGAAGCCCGCGGCCGACGAGCACAACGTCGCCGCGGCCTCCATCGCCGTCGCCCGCGCCAAGGTGCTGACGACGGAGCTCGCGCTCGAGGCCGCCAGTCGCCTGCTCGAACTGGGCGGCACCCGCTCGACCCTCGGCGCCAAGGCGCTCGACCGGTACTGGCGCAATGCGCGCGTGCACACGCTGCACGACCCGGTGCGCTGGAAGCCGGTCATCGTCGGCGACTACGTGCTCAACGGCACGCTCCCCGCCCGCCACTCCTGGATCTGAGCGGCGGCGACGGGATGGCGCAGCAGATCCGCCTCAACGCGTTCACGATGAACTCGGTCGGGCACCTCTCGCCCGGCCTCTGGCGGCACCCGCGCGACGAGTCGCGCCGCTACCTCGACCTCGACTACTGGACCGGGCTGGCGCAGACGCTCGAGCGCGGGCTGATCGACGCCGTCTTCCTCGCCGACGTGCTGGGCGTCTACGACGTCTACGGCGGCAGCCGGGATGCGGCCCTGCGCGGCGGCGTGCAGGTCCCGGTCAACGACCCCCTCCAGGTCATCCCGGCGATGGCCGCGGCGACGGAGCACCTGGGCTTCGGTGTCACCGCGAGCGTCTCGTTCGAGCATCCCTACCCGTTCGCGCGCCGCATGTCGACGCTCGACCACCTGACGCGCGGGCGCATCGGCTGGAACGTCGTCACGAGCTACCTGAACAGCGGCGCCCTCAACCTGGGCGTGAGCGGGCAGGAGGCGCACGACCGCCGCTACGAGATCGCGGAGGAGTACCTGGAGGTCGCCTACAAGCTGTGGGAGCGCAGCTGGGACGACGACGCGGTGGTGGCGGACGCGGAGACCGGCGTCTACGCCCACCCCGACCGCGTGCACCCGATCGAGCACGAGGGCGAGTTCTTCCGCGTGCCGGGCATCCACCTCAGCGAGCCGAGCCCGCAGCGCACCCCGTTCCTGTTCCAGGCGGGCGCCTCCCCGCGCGGTGTCGCGTTCGCCGCCCGCCACGCCGAGAACGTGTTCGTGGCCGCTCCCTCGAAGAAGGTGCTGGCCGCGCAGGTCGCCGCGCTCCGGGAGGCCGTCGGCGAAGCCGGGCGCGACCCCGACGCCGTCGCCGTGATCAACCAGCAGACGGTCATCGTCGCCGAGACCGACGCCGAGGCGCAGCGACGCCTCGACGAGTACCTCGCCGTCGCCTCCACCGAGGGCGCGCTGACGCTGATGTCGGGCTGGACCGGCATCGACTTCTCCCGCCTCGACCCCGACGCGGTGCTGCGCGATCAGGAGTCCAACGCCATCCAGTCCGTCGTCCGTGCGTTCAGCGCCGCCGACCCGGACCGCGCGTGGACGGTGCGCGAGATCGCGGAGTACGCCCGCATCGGCGGCGACGGCCCGGTCATCGCCGGGTCGGCCGAGACGGTCGCGGACGCGCTGGAGGAGTGGGTCGACCAGACCGGCGTGGGCGGGTTCAACCTCGCCGCCGCCGCCGTCCCCGAGACGTTCGAGGGCGTCGTCGACCTGCTCGTGCCCGAGCTGCAGCGCCGCGGCCGCTATCAGACCGCGTACCGTCCCGGGACGCTGCGGGAGAAGCTCGGCGCGACCGGACCGCGCATCGCGGCGACGCATCCCGCCGCCGCCGTGACGCTCGGCGAACCCGTCGCCGGCAACATTCGGTAACCGGCCGAGACGGCGGGGCGGCCGCGACGCTACATTCCCTCCAGCGTGCACCGCCCTCCAGCGTGCACCGCCTTCCTGCACCCCTTCCCGAACCGCGAGGACCCCCATGGCCATCGACGACCAGACCGCGACGACCGCCCCGGCGGACGCACCCGCCCGCTCCCGGCTCCGAGGCAACCTCGGCGTCGCCTCCATCGTGTTCATGGTGGTCGCCGCCGCGTCGCCCCTCGGCGTGATCGGCGGACCCGTGCCGCTCGGCATCGCCGTCGGCAACGGCGCCGGCTTCCCCGCCACGTTCATCATCGCGACCGTCGTGCTGCTGCTCTTCGCCGTGGGCTTCACGACGATGGCCCCGCACGTGAAGTCGGCCGGCGCGTTCTACTCCTACGTCGACCGCAGCCTCGGCCGCAGCGCGGGACTCGGCACGGGCTTCGCCGCACTGCTGTCGTACCTCACGCTCGAAGCGGCCGTCTTCGGCCTGATCGGCCCGGGCGTGGACTCGCTGCTCGGCTCGTACGGGGTGCCCAGCATCCCCTGGTGGATCTACGCCTTCGTCGCGTTCGCCGTCGTGGCGTTTCTCGGCTACCGCAACATCGAGCTCTCCGGCCGCGTGCTCGCCGTGCTCCTCATCGCCGAGGTCGCGATCGTCCTGGTGCTGGATGCGGCCATCGTCTTCAGCGGGGGAGGCCCGGAGGGGCTGTCCACCGGAATCGTCACGCCGTCCGCGATCCTCTCGGGCGCTCCGGGCATCGGGATCCTGTTCGCCATCCTGAGCTTCATCGGCTTCGAGGCGACCGCGGTGTTCCGCGACGAGGCGCGCGACCCCGACCGCACCATCCCGCGCGCCACCTACCTCTCGCTCGTGCTGATCGGCGTCTTCTACGCGCTCTCCAGCTGGGCGCTCATCAGCGCGGTCGGCGACTCGACGGTCGTGAAGACCGCCGCGGACCACGGCGGCACGCTGCTCTCCGACGTGACGCAGCGGTACCTCGGCACGGTGGGCGAGCACATCATCCAGGTGCTGTTCGTGACCAGCCTGTTCGCGTGCATCCTGTCGTTCCACAACATCGTGTCGCGGTACGTGTTCACCCTCTCGGGCCGCGCCGCCCTGCCGCGGCGGCTCGGGCACGCGCACACGCGCTTCGGGTCGCCGCACCGCGCCTCCCTCGCCGCGGGCGTCGTCGTCGGCGTGCTGCTGGTCGTGGGAGCCGCGACCGGCCTCGACCCGATCAACCAGTACTACACCTGGCTCGCCGGGTTCTCGTCGGTCGGCGTCGTGCTCCTGCTCGGCATCACCAGCGTGGCCGTGCTCGTCTTCTTCGCCCGCAACCGCAGCGCTGCCTCGCTCTGGCGGCGGGCCATCGCGCCGGCCCTCGGGCTGCTCGGGCTGGTCGTGTTCCTGGTGCTGATCCTCCAGAACCTGCCGACCCTCGTCGGCGGGAGCGTCCCGCTCGCCGTGGGGATCGTCGTGCTGCTGCTCGTGGCGTTCGCGCTCGGCCCGATCGTCGCGCGCCTGCGGGCATCGGCGGGCATCGCCTCCGACGACTGACCCGCCTGGCGCGGGTCCGGTCAGGCGGCGCCGGGATGCGCGCGGCGCGACTCGATGCGGGCGCCGAGGTCGCCGAACACCGCGTCCGCGCGGGTGTTGCCGCGGCAGCCGAGCCACATCACGAACGGGGCCTGCTCCTCGCCCATCGCCTCCGGCATCCACTCGTCGATCCACGCGGCGACGGCGCGCATCGCCAGGTCGCCCCGGGCCGCGTGCCGGTCGCCGCGGACGAGCCAGGTGACCTGGATGCCCGGCGGCACGGGCCAGATCATCGCGTCCATCCCGTCGCGCACCTCGAGGTAGATCTGCCCGTAGGCGTCGACCGGCAGGCGTGTGACGAGCGGCTGGAGCACGGGGAGATCGGTCTCGTCGCCGACGAGGAGGAAGTGGGCGGGCACGTCTCCGACGCTAGCCGAGCGCCTTCACTTAGGCAAGCCTTACCTAACCACTCTCGGGCCACCGGGTGACGAGTCGGCGAACAGTCCGCCGCCTCGCCGGTTTCGCGTGCACTTCGTGCTGCCTCGCGGCTGCCGGAACGCGCTCGGGGTCAGGACTGCAGGATGACCGCCATGCCTTGGCCGACGCCGATGCAGATCGCCGCGACGCCGATCCCGCCGCCGCGCGCCGCGAGAGCGTGCGCGAGGTGCCCGACGATCCGGGCCCCGGAGGCGCCGAGCGGGTGCCCGATGGCGATCGCGCCGCCGTGCACGTTGACCTTCGCCGGGTCGAGCCCCGGCCAGAGCCGCAGGCAGGCGAGGGACTGCGCGGCGAACGCCTCGTTCAGCTCCACCAGGTCCACGTCGTCCCAGGTCAGGCCCGTGCGGGCGAGTGCGCGCTCGACCGCCGCGACCGGAGCGATCCCGAAGGCGTCGGGCTCGTTGCCGACGACCGTGCGGGCGACGATGCGCGCCAGCGGCGCCGCGTCGAGAGCGCCCTCGGCGCCGAGCAGCAGCAGGCCAGCCCCGTCGTTGAGCGGCGAGGAGTTGCCCGCCGTGACCGTGCCTCCCTCGCGCCGGAACGCCGGCGCCAGACCGGCCAGCGCCTCCGCCGTCGTGTCGGGACGGATGCTCTCGTCCCGCTCGAGCGGAACCCCGGGCACCGGCACGGCCTCGGCGGCGTAGGCACCGGCGTCCCACGCGGCGGCGGCGCGGCGGTGCGACTCCAGCGCGAACGCGTCCTGCTCCTCGCGGGGGATGCCGAACCGGTCGGCGAGCAGCTCCGCCGTCTCTCCGAGCGGCACGGTCCAGGCGGCCGGCATCGCCGGGTTCGCGAGGCGCCAGCCGAGCGTCGTGGAGACCAGCGACTGGTCGCCGGCGGGATACGGCCGGTCGGTCTTCGGGAGCACCCACGGCGCTCGCGACATCGACTCGACGCCGCCCGCGACGACGAGGGAGGCGTCCCCCGTCTCGACGGCGCGGCTCGCCTGCACGACCGCCTCGACCCCCGAGCCGCACAGCCTGTTCACCGTGGCACCCGGAACCGTGACCGGCAGTCCGGCCAGCAGCACGGCCATCCTGGCCACGTTGCGGTTGTCCTCGCCGGCCTGGTTGGCATCCCCGAGGAGCACATCGTCGATCGCGGCCGGGTCGAGCCCGGGGTGCCGGTCCACCAGGGCGCGCAGCGTGGAGGCCGCCAGGTCGTCGGGGCGGACCCCGGCCAGGGCTTTGCCGTAGCGGCCGAACGGCGTGCGCACGGCGTCGTAGACGAACGCGGCGGTCATGCTGCCTCCTCCGGACGCCCGCCTCGTCGCGGTGCGATCCTCCGCCAGCCTAGGTCGTCACACGAACGCGCGGTGGATCCAATCGAGCTGCACCTGCGCGAGCACGGCCACGATCGCGTAGCAGGCGACCGCGATCAGCGGTACCCAGCCGTAGAGCGTCGCGCACACCCGGCGCGCCCGCTCGGGAAGGGGGATGTTCCCCGACTTCAGGTTGTACAGCGTGACGCCCCAGAAGGTCGGGATGGTGACCGCCCACGTGACCATGCACCACGGGCAGAGGATGTGCAGTGCGGTGAGGGACGCCGTGATGAGGAACACCACCAGCGCCAGGGCGAGGACGACGCCCGCGTTGAAGGCGATCCAGAACCACCGCGACAGACCGCCGCGGCTCGCCAGCACGGCGACACCCGCGGCGATCGTCGACGTCCAGCCGATCAGCCCGAGCAGCGGGTTCGGGAACCCGAGCAGCGAGCCCTGCCAGGAGGCGAGGTTCGTCGCGCATCCGATCAGGACGTTGAAGCTGCAGGTCAGCTGCGCGTTCGGGTCGCGCAGCATGTCCAGCTTGTCGATCGTCAGGAGGAAGGCGGCCGCGAGGCCGATGGCGCCCGCGACGATCAGCCAGATCGCGAGGAGGCGCGGCCGTGGGTCGAGCCGGGAGGCGGTCGTCATCGGTTCACACCGGCCAGGGGAGCAGGCAGACGCACACGACGAGCGTGGTCGCCGCGGCGATCGCGACGGCGCCGGCCGCGGAGTGACGGCGCGCGTCGGGAGTGGCGCCCCACAGCTCGGCCCGCGCGCAGGTGCGCTCCGCATCCCGGACGATCTCGCCGGTGCCGGGGAGGCCCAGGTCGAGCACCCCGCGCTGCGCTTGCTGGCGGATGCGCGCGGCCTCCTCGACCGTCATCGCCGTCGCGCTGCTCATCGGGCCGGCTCCGGCTCCTCGGCCGCGCCGGTCGTCAGCGGCGCGAGCTCGGCGCCGGTGCCGTGGTGCAGGTCGAACGCGGGCGACTCCGAGCGGATGCGCGGGATCGACGCGAAGTTGTGCCGCGGCGGCGGGCAGCTGGTCGCCCACTCGAGCGATCGGCCGGTGCCCCACGGGTCGTTCACGGTGACCTTCGGCGCGCGACGCCAGGTCAGGTAGATGTTGACCAGCAGCGGGATCATCGACGCGGCCATCACGGCCGAGCCGAGCGTCGAGAGCTGGTTCATCCAGGTGAACCCGTCCTGGGGCAGGTAGGTGGCGTAGCGCCGCGGCATGCCGATGACGCCGAGCCAGTGCTGGATGAGGAACGTCATGTGGAAGCCGATGAACAGCAGCCAGAAGTTCCACGTGGCGAGCGTCTCGTTGAGCATCCGCCCCGTCCACTTCGGCCACCAGTAGTAGAGGCCGGAGAAGGTCGCGAAGATGACCGCGCCGATCAGGACGTAGTGGAAGTGCGCGACGACGAAGTACGTGTCCGAGACGTGGAAGTCGAGGGGAGGGGAGGCGAGGATGACCCCGGTCAGGCCGCCGAACGTGAAGTTGATCAGGAACCCGATGGCGAAGAGCATGGGCGATTCGAACGTCAACGACCCGCGCCACATCGTGCCGACCCAGTTGAAGATCTTCACGCCGGTCGGCACCGCGATGAGCATCGTCATGAGCGAGAACCAGGGCAGCAGCACGCTCCCGGTCACGTACATGTGGTGCGCCCACACGGTGATCGACAAGGCGGCGATCGCGACCGTGGCGTAGACGAGGGTCTTGTAACCGAAGATCGGCTTGCGGCTGAAGACCGGGAGCACCTCGGAGACGATCCCGAAGAACGGCAGCACGATCACGTAGACCTCGGGGTGGCCCCAGAACCAGAAGAGGTGCTGCCAGAGCAGCGCGCCTCCATTCGCCGCGTCGAAGATGTGGGCGCCGAAGACGCGGTCCGCCATGGCGGCGACGAGGGCCGCGGCGAGCACCGGGAACGCCATGAGCGCCAGGATCGACGTGATGAGCGTGTTCCAGGTGAAGATCGACATCCGGAACATGGTCATGCCGGGCGCGCGCATGGTCATGATCGTGGTGATGAAGTTGACCGACGAGAAGATCGTCGCGAAGCCGAGCAGGACAGCGCCGGCGAACCACAGGGTGTTCCCGAGCCCGGGCGAGAACGTCGTCGAGGCCAGCGGCTGGTAGGCGAACCAGCCGAAGTCGGCGGCGCCCTGCGGCGTCAGCAGACCGCCCGCGGCGATGAGTCCGCCGAACAGGAAGCACCAGAACGAGAAGGCGTTCAGCCGGGGGAACGCCACGTCGGGGGCTCCGAGCTGCAGCGGGATGATCACGTTGGCCGCGCCCGTGAAGAACGGCATCGCGTAGAGCAGCAGCATGATCGTGCCGTGCATCGTGAACATCTGGTTGTACTGCTCGCCCGACAGGATGTGCAGGCCCGGCTCCATCAGCTGCGCGCGGATGAGGAGCGCCATGATCCCGCCGATGGCGAAGAACACCCCGGACGCGACCATGTACATGTATCCGATGGTCTTGTGATCGGTGGAGGTGATCCAGCTCACCACGATGTTGCCCTTGCGGGTCGGGCGGGTGAGCGCTCGCTGCTGCGGAGGGTCCGTGGTGGTCGCGGTCATCCCTCGATCGTGGTCGCAGGGGGAGACGCCCCGCCGGGCCGAACGCCGGAAATAATGCATACGTTGTGACAGGTGCGCAGCCCCTTCTACACTACGTAGAAGAGGCGTCCCGCTCCGGGATGCGGAGCGGGGACGAGCACGTGGCGCAGCGGGAGACGACGGGAATCCGGCGCACGCTCGTCTCGTCGCCGCGTCTCCGCCTCCTCGAACGCCTCCAGCAGGAGAGCCCCCAGACCGCGCCCCGGCTGGCGCAGGCGGTCGACCTGCACCACAACACCGTCCGCGAGCACCTGGATCGCCTGGTCGACGACGGCCTGGTCACCCGCACGACCGAGCACCGCACGGTGCGGGGGCGTCCGCAGGTGCTCTACTCGGCCAGCCACGGCCTCGACGGTGCGAGCGAGGGTGCCCGCGCCCAGACCGGCCGCGCGATCGCGCTGGGCCGCGCGTATCGCCAGGCGTTCCCGTCATCGCTCGACGGCGGCGCGACCGCTGCGGACGACGCCGCCGACGCCCAGCTCGACGTGCTCGAGGACTACCTCGACCGCTGCGGCTTCGAACCGTGCGTCGACCGGGCGGCCCTCGAGATCCGGCTGACCTGCCCGTTCGGCGCCCTGCGTTCCGAGTTCGCCGACTCGCTCTGCACGGTGGACCGCACGGTGGTCTGCAGCGTCGTCGCCCGGGTCGAGGGCCCGCTCGACGTGACGGGGATCACCCCCGCGGCCGACGCAGGCACCTGCGTGCTCCGGATGGTGCGGCGCGACTAGCGGCGCGGGCGGCCGTCACTCCAGCCCGAGCTCGCGGCGCCAGTGGGCCAGGAACTCGGCGCCGGCGTCGTCGTGGATCGCGTCGCCGATCGTGATCACCTCGTACGGGCGGTCCAGGATACCGTCGGCCGGCCGCACATCCACGTGCGCGACCTCGAAGCCGGCGTCGTGCACGTAGTCGGCCATCTTGTAGTCGCTGCGGGAGTCGCCGACCGAGCGCCAGCGCCGCGGGAGCGGACCGCGCTCGGCGAAGTACTCGAAGGCCCGCTGAGCGCCGCGGTCCTTGTCGAGCAGCACCGACTCGATGTCCGTCGAGATGATGGTCGGGTCGATGCGGAACGGCACCGTGCCGTCGGCGCCGGGGGTCGAGCGCTCGCCGTGGCGCAGGCCGATTCCCATGCCGGTCAGGAGGTCGTAGGCCGCATCCTCGAAGCGCGGCTGCGCCTCCTTGTAGACGTCTGACTCCACGTCGGTGCGCTGCTCGACCGAGATCATCGCGCGCTTCGTCTCGTCGAAGAACATCGTGTCGGCGAACCGCTCGCGCACGAGGGAGCGGATGCCGTCGACCGCCTCCGGGGAGAACGCGACCGACTCGTCCACCGTCACCTCGCCCATCCCGTCGGCCGTGATCGCCGCCCAGGCGCCGCCCTTCTCGAAGACGCCGAACATCCGGGCGCCCTGCTGCTCGAGCGCATCCCCCAGCCCCGCGTCGAGGAGCGGCGCGACGACCTGGTGGCGGATGAAGTCGCCGGAGCGCCCGGTGATGAACGCGATCGGCACCCCGGCCGCCGCGATGGCGACGAGATCGGTGACGATGCTGCGCACGTTGATCGTGCGGGTGACGGGGCTGGCGAGGGGGCCGTCGACGTCGAAGAGGAGTCCGAGATTGTGCACACCCCATTGTCGCGGATGGCGCGCGCCTCCACATTCGTCACGAATGTCGTGAAAGCGACGCCCAAAGGCGACATTCGTGACGAATGTGATGACGGCTAGCGCGTGGGGAGGGGCTCCGGGTCGGCCGCGGTGTCGGGGGCGGCGGTCGCCGCGTCCACGGGGGTGCCGTCGATGTGGTGGCGGCGTTCGAGGTTGGCGCCCTCGACGTCCACGTTCGGGAGGATGCGGTCGAGCCAGCGGGGCAGCCACCAGGCGCCGCGGCCGACGAGGTGCATCAGGGCGGGCATGAGCAGCATGCGCACCACGAAGGCGTCGAGCAGCACGCCGAACGCGAGGCCGAAGCCGAGCGACCGGATGATGGTCGAGTCCGAGAAGATGAACCCGCCGAAGACCGACACCATGATGATGCCCGCCGCGATGACGACCGAGCGGCCGGCCCGGAAGCCCTGCGCCACGGCCAGGCGCGCGGGGGAGCCGTGCACGTACGCCTCCCGCATCCCGGTCGAGAGGAACAGCTGGTAGTCCATCGCCAGCCCGAACAGGATGCCGACCAGGATCACCGGCAGGAAGCTCAGGATGGGCCCGGTCGTGTGGATGCCGAACAGCGCGCCGAACCAGCCCCACTGGAACACTGCCACGATCGCGCCGTACGTCGCGAACAGCGAGAGCACGAAGCCTCCCGTCGCGATCAGCGGCACCACGAACGAGCGGAACACCACGATCATGATGATCAGCGACAGGCCGACGACCACCGCGAGGTAGAGCGGCAGGATGCCGACGATCTTCTCGGAGATGTCGATGTTGCTGGCCGCCTGCCCGGCGACGCCGAGGGTGATGCCGTCGCCGACCGCGGGGAGGTCGCGCAGGTCGCGCACGAGCTGCTCGGTGGAGGCGCTGCTCGGCCCCTCCTTCGGCACCACCTGGAACGCGGTGAGGCGGTGGTCGTCCGAGACGGCGATCGGGGCGACCGCGGCGACGTCGGACTGGTCGGCGAGCGTCTTCGCGATCGTCAGCTGGGTCGCGGTGACCTGGTCGTCGTCGAGACCGGCGGGCAGCGTGGCCGAGACGAGCAGGGTGCCGTTGGCGCCGGCGCCGAAGGAGTCCTCGATCACCTGGTACGCGCGGGCGGTGGTGGAACCGGCGGGCTCCTGGGCGCCGTCCGGCAGGCCGACGCGCATCGTCAGGATGGGCGCGGCGATGACGAGGAGGCCGACGATGGTGGCGACGACGGTCACGACGGCGCGCCACGTCTTCATCGGTCGCACCGGCTTCTGAGCGCGGTGCTCGTGCGCGGCGGCGCGGGCGCGGGCCTTCTTGGTGAGCACGCGCATCCCGACCAGACCGAGGAGCGCGGGCGTCAGCGTGATGGCGATCAGCACGGAGACGGCCACGGCGATCGCGCCCGCGGTGCCCATGAGGCCGAGGAACGGGATGCCGGTGACATTGAGCGCGAGCAGGGCGATGACGACGGTCGCACCGGCGAAGACGACCGCGTTGCCGGCCGTGCCGGTGGCGAGGCCGATCGACTCCCGCACCTCCGCGCCCTGGAGCAGCTGCTTGCGGTGCCGGTTGATGATGAAGAGCGCGTAGTCGATGCCGACGGCGAGCCCCAGCATCACGCCGAGCACGGGGGTGACGGAGGCCATCTGCACGACGCCCGAGAAGGCCAGGGTGCCGACGGCGGAGATGGCGACGCCGAGGATGGCGGTGACCAGCGGGAGCGCCGCGGCGATCACCGAGCCGAGCATCACGAGCAGCACGATGGCGGCGATGATCACGCCGACCAGCTCGCCGACGCCGAGCACCTCCGGCACGCCCTGGGCGAGCTCGGTGGAGAAGTCGGCCGTGACGCCCGCGACCGGGTCCTTCTCGAATTGGTCGATGACGGCGTTCTTCGACTCCTCCGAGAGCTCGAGCCGCGGCTTGTCGAACGCGACGTTCACGAGCGCGGCGGAGCCGTCGGACGAGACGAGGCGGATGTCCTTCGCGAGGCCGAGGAGCTCGGCGCCCTGGTCGAGCTTCGCGGTCTGCGTCGTCAGCTCGGTGCGGCCGTCGGTGAGCTTCTGCTGCTGCGCGGCGAGCTGGGCCTCGCCCGCGTCGAGCTGGGCCTGCTGCGCGTCGAGCGCGGTGGTGGGCTGCCCGGCGGCGATCAGCTGCTGCTTGCCGGCGTCCAGCTGCTGCTGCGCGGCGGCGAGCTGCGCCTTCCCGGCGTCCAGCTGCGTCTGTCCGGCGTCGAGCTGCGCGGTCGCGGCGGTGATCTTCGCGCGGCCGTCGGTGATCTGCTGCTCCTGGTCGGCGCGCTGCTTCTCGGTCGAGAACGGGTCGGTCACGCCCGAGACGTCGGGCAGGCTCTTCGCGCTCTCGATGCTGTCGGCGATCGCGGTCTTCTGCGCGTCGGTGAAGGCCGAGCCGTCCTTCGTGGTGAGCACGACGGTGCCGGAGGCGCCGCTGAACTTCGGCAGCTTCTTCGCGAGGTCGTCGGTCACCGCGCCGGAGGCCGTGCCCGGGATGTCGAAGCTCGAGCTGAGCCCCTTGTAGCCGATGAGGAACCCGGCGCCCGCGATCGCGAGCACCACGATCCACGCACCGATGACGACCCAGGCCCGCTTCGCGGATCCCTTTCCCAGGCGGTACAGCAACTCGGCCATCTCATCCTCTCTCGTGGCGTCCACGCGCCGACTGGGTCGATGATACGCACCGTCTCGTATCGAAAGATGAACATAAGATGTGAGGATGACCGGCCGCAGCGGACGCTCGCGCAGCGAGGAGGCGCGGGTCGCCATCCTCGAGGCGACGGCGCGGCTCTTCGCGACCCGCGGCTACGACCACATGACGATCGAGGGCGTGGCCTCCGAAGCCGGCGTCGGCAAGCAGACCATCTACCGCTGGTGGGGGTCGAAGAGCGAGCTCGTGGTCGACTGCCTGGTCGAGGGCGTGCTCATCCCGGAGCCGCTCATCCCGCCGGACACGGGCGACCTCCGCGCCGACCTCGTCTCCTGGCTGCGCGACGTCTTCCGCGTGCTGCTGCGCACCGACGGCGAGAACCTGATCCGCTCGTTCGCCGCGGCCGCCGCCGAGAACGCCGAGGTCACCCGCCGCATCCGCGACAAGCTCGGCGCCGGCTCCGCGCTCTCGGCGCGGCTGGAGTCGGCGGTGGCGGCGGGCCAGCTGGCCCCCACGGTCCCGATGTCCGAGTTCGGCGAAGTGCTGGTCGGAGCGATCATCTTGCGCGCCCTGGCCCGGGTCGAGACCGACGACGCCTCCGCGGAACGGCTGGTCGCCGTCGTGCTCGACGGGCCTGCGCTGGGGCGATAGGGGATGCGGAGAACGGGCCGCCGCGCCGTCGACTAGAACGCCGAGTCTACGGAGGAACGGTTTGTGGATACGTAACCTCTCGCTCCGCAGCACTGGCTTGCATAAGGCTTTCGCGATCAAGGCATTCATGCCCGATACGTTCCCGATGGCCCTGTTCCATGGGCCGCAATGCGGTGAGCGGAGTTCGGAATGCGCAGAGAAGTGCGCGTGGTCGGTCGGTCCTGGTGGAGGCGCGGGCTCGCGGTCGTGCTGGTGTCCCTCGTGGCGGCGGTCGCCTTCGCCGCCGCGCCCGCGGTCGCCCTGGACGGCGCCCCCGCCGACGCGACCGGCGAGTTCTCCTCGGTCGAGGTCGCGGTGCTCTACGACGGCCAGACCTTCGGTCCGCTGGATGACGGCCCGTCCAACGGGATCGTCGCGACCAACGATGTCGTCGGCTTCAACTGGAAGCTGACGGCGACGGACCTCGACGGGGGAGTGCTCGAGCAGACCCTGCCGGAGGGCTGGACCTGGGATCCGGAGAGCCTGGTGCCCGCGAACAGCTCGACGGATCTCTTCCGCGTGACGGGAACCATCAGTGCCGACGGGAGAACCCTCTCGGTGCTCGTCGAGACGCTCGCCGCCGGCAACCCCGCGCATTTCGAGCTCGGGGCGCTGCGGGCCATCCCCTCGTCGGACGCGCCGAACGGCTCGGTCTACACGGCGGAGCTCACCGCGCGCGACGCGAACGGGGAGACCACCGCGACCGGGCCCGCGATCACCGTGGTCAGCGAGCCCCGCGCGGAGCTGTGGAAGTCGTACGTCGCGACCGCGGCCACCTCGCGCGCGCACGACTTCGGCGACGGCGCGGGGCCGGTCGACGCCCGCTACATCGACTACCGGATGAGCATCCGGGAGCCGCAGGGCGCCTTCGCGATCGGGGCCTCCGTGGCCACCCTCGGGCAGCCGCTCGTGCTGAACGACACCTTCACGGTGCGGGGAGCGAACGCGTCGGCGGAGTTCCAGGGCGAGGTGACCGCCCGGTCCGTCTCGGACGCCGACGCTCAGCTCGTGCAGACCGGCCGCTCCTTCACTCTCACGCTCGATGGATTCGGGCCCGTCACGTCGGCGTGGGTCGACGTGCGCATGTGGGTGCGGTTCTCCGACCTCCCCGCCGCGGGAACCCCGCTGACGCTGACGAACTCGATCACGCCGGTCGGCGACTGGATGGCCGCCGACGGCAAGCCGATCAACGTCGACACGACCAACACGACCGTGGCCCGCACGATCTCGCGCCCCGCCGACACCGCGCCCGCGTCCGCATCGAAGGGCATCTATCTCTTCACGAACCAGGCCGCCTCCGGCTCGGTCTCGGGCGATCCGTCGCAGCTGTCGTCCCAATTCACCGCCCTCACCAGCGGAACCGCGCTCGACCGGGAGGTCGCGCCCGGCTCGCTGGTCGCTTCTCGGCTCCGGGTGCGGGCGGGAACGGCCGGGGATCTGTCGACCGGTCTCACCGACCTGGTCGCGTACGACTTTTGGAACCCGGGCGAGCAGCAGATCGTCGACGGGGCGGCCATCTTCGTCGGCCAGAACCTCGCGACCGCGTCGATCTCGTCGAGCCGTTACACCGTGCAGTACTCCGCCGGCGGCGATGCCGCGGATCCCGAGGCGAACGCGTGGTTCGACACGATCCAAGCGGCGGGCGGCGTCTCGCTCGTGTCCGGCATCCGCATCGCCTACACCGGCGGCACGTGGAAGAAGGACGCGGATCCGCTGTACGCGTGGTTCACCGTCGGCGTACCGTTCCGCCTCGTCGGAGCGGTCGGTACGCAGGTCGCCGACACCGCCGCCTTCCGGTACGACGAGAAGCCCGCGGGCCTCTCCGTGGACTCCTACATCAGCGTGGGCAGCTTCCGGCTGTCGACGGAGGTCGCGTCGTCGGCGACCTCCGTCATGTCGGGCGGCTCCATCGACTACGCCGTCACCCCGGTCGCGACCGCGCCTCCCGGTGCCGAGTACATTTCGACTTTGCAGGGGCTCGCGGTCGAGGTCACGGTTCCGGGCGGCCTGCGCTCCGTCCAGCTCGACGACGTGCCCGACGGGTGGAGCGTCACCGCAGAAGGCGATGCCGGCTCCGGGATGACGCTCCGCTACGTGTACGACGGGGAGTGGGACACGTCGCGTGCGCTGCCGACGTTCACGTACCACGTCGTCACCGACATCCTGGCGCCGACCTCCAAGGCGTTCGTCACGACGGCGATCGTCTCGGCGACCGGCAATGTGCAGACCGAGGCCACGCGCACCGGGGTGAACACGGTCTCGGTGCAGCAGGTGGCCGCCGTGAGCGAGCAGAAGCTCGTCGTCGGCGACAGCACTCTGCAGCCCGGGGACACCGCCCGCTGGGAGGGGCGCTGGTACAACACGACCAGCTCGAGCGCCGGCCGGTCGCACTTCGTCGACGTGCTGCCCTTCGACGGGGATGCGCGAGGGAGCTCCTTCACAGGTTCGCTCGTGCTCACCTCCGCCGAGGTCGTCGGCGCGCCCGCCGGAACGCGGCTGCAGTACACCACGGCACCCGGCGCCGAGGTGGTCGCCGCCGGGGACGCGGCCGAGGGCGTCGAGTGGGTCGACCTGGACGGAGCGGATCCCGCGGGCATCGCCCGCGTGACGGCCCTGCGCGTCGTCGTGGAGGATTTCCGCGCCACCGTCTCCGGATACATCGCCCTCCAGCTCTCGGCGCGCATCGACGGCGCGACGAACGGCGACCGCTTCGTGAACACCGTGGACACCTGGCTCGGCGTCGGCGGTCACCTCGGCGCATCGAACCGCGCGACGGTCGACGTCGTCGCCGGGGCGATCGACGGCACGGTCTGGCTCGAAGCGCCCGACCCGCGCATCCTCGCCGACCAGAGGCCGGTAGCCGGCGCCGCGGTGAGCCTGCTCGACGACGAGGGCGAGCCGGTCGCCGTCGCGACGACGGATGCCGACGGCCACTACCTGTTCGACGGCCTGCGGGCCGGGGGCTACCGGACGATCGTCGACACGACGTCGCTCGGGGCCGCGGACAGCGAGCACGTCGTGAACGTGTTCGATCACGACGGGACCCTCGACAGCGATTCGGGACCCGTCGCGCTCGAGGTCGGCCAGGCCGTCCACGAGGTCGACTTCGGCTACCGGTTCGATCCCGTCGCGATCGCCCTCACCAAGGCCGGCCGGGTCGGCGACGCGCCCCACCCCGGCGACGCCGTGCAGTGGACCTTCACGATCACGAACACCGGCGTGACCGACCTGACGGGTGTGAGCCTGCTCGATCACCTCGACGGCGTCGAGGACCTCTTCATCGCGTGGGGCGACCTGCCGCCCGGCGAGCTCCCGGCGGGCGCGAGCGTCGGCGCGACGGCGTCGTCGCCGCTCACGGCCGCCGACCTCGCGGCGGGCACGCTGACGAACACCGCGACGGCGGAGGGGACCGGCCCCGGCGGGATCGGTGTCTCCGCGGACGCCGAAGCGACCGTCACCTGGAAAGCGGCAGCGCCCGGTGCAGTGCCGGGCGAGGACGCGCCGGCGGCCGGGAAGACCGCCCCGGGCGGTCTGGCCGTCACGGGCGCCGACGGCCGGCCCGGTGCCCTGGCGGCGCTCGGCGCCGGTGCTGCGCTGGCACTCGGCGCGCTCGCGCTGCTCCTCTCCGCACGGCGCCGACGGACGCACTGACCGCTCCGCCGACGATCCGTCGGGACACGCCGCGTGACCTCGGGCTCACGCGGCGTGTCCCGACCACCGGATGCTGCGCGGCGTAGCCTGGGCGGCATGACGCGCTATGCGATCGACGCCGCCGTCGCGCTGCGGCTGATCGAGTCGGCGGAGGACGTGCCG
>Ga0153921_1000179_pt1 | contig 46552 bp, 40 predicted proteins | sample TSNJ005MetaG_FD_104691 | JGI IMG/M metagenome (GOLD analysis project Ga0153921, IMG submission 104691) | Attine ant fungus gardens microbial communities from New Jersey, USA - TSNJ005 MetaG | ecosystem: Host-associated > Fungi > Mycelium > Unclassified | place: USA: New Jersey, Brendon T. Byrne... | reverse complement strand
GCTTCCGCATGAACTTCAACAACCAGCGCAACCTCTCGACCAACCTGCAGGTCTCGCGCCAGCGCATCTCGCACTACGACATCCCCGGCAACAGCAAGGCCAGTGTCTGCAACACCGGGCTGTTCCCGCCGACCGGCGGCGTCAACTCGGCGCTGGCCGACAGCTGCCAGAAGGAGGCGCGCGTCCAGCAGATCTACAACAAGGCCTCACAGCCCTACATCGACCAGTTCATGACCGAAAATCCGGACTGGGCCGATGGTGATTTCTCGTTCTACACCAACAGCCCGACCTCGGTCTGGCAGCGCCGCACCTATACCAACCCGGTCAACCCGGCCTATGTCGCCGGCACGCCGTCGTACGTGCAGAAGCAGATCAACAACGATGTGACGCCCGACTACCACCACCGGTTGGGCAACAGCTATTCACGCAATTCGCAGGTGGCCGCCGGCTCCACCCTGTTCTTCGATCGTGGCTACGTCGGTGTCAGCATCGATGCCAAGGACAGCGAATACGGCGTGCCGGGCTTTTCGATGCAGAACCTGTCATTCGGTTCGAACTACGCCGACGGCCTGCCGGTGGGCGTGGTGATCAAGCAGCAACGCTACGCGCTGGAGGCCCTTCTGCGCGATCCGTTGCCGTGGTTCGAGCGCGCCGAGCTGCGTGTCTCCAAGCTGGACAACACCTCAGGCGAGCGGCTGGGCGCCACCAGGGCCAACGACTACGACTTCGAAAGCACCCAGGCCGAGCTGCTGCTCAGCCACCAGCGGCTCGGGCCGCTCAGCGGCCTGCTGGGCGTCAGCCATCAGTCGCGTGATGTCACCGGCAGCGGTTCTCAGCGCTACCTGCCCGACGTCGACACCCGCAGCAACGCGGTGTTCCTGAAGGAGACGCTGGACTTCGGCTGGGCCAGCTTCGACGCTGGCGTGCGCCACGAGCGCGTTGACCATGACCTGCAACCAAGCCGCTTCAAGACCGCGCGCAATGCCGCCAACACGAAACTGCAGGATCGCGCCTACCGGCTCAACAGCTACAGCCTGGGTTCCTATGTGGAGCTGGGCCCCTTGTTCGCCGCCAAGGTGCGCTACGCGTCCTCGCAGCGCGCCCCGGAAATCAACGAGCTGTATGCCAGCAACGCACACTATTCGGTGATGACCCAGGAAGAAGGCAACCAGAACCTGGAGCCGGAGCGCGCGAAGAATCTCGAACTGACCGGCCTGTTCCATCTGGGTGGTTTCGAGCTGTCGGCCACCGCCTACCGGATGAAGTACGAGAACTATCTCTACCTTGGCTACTCCGGCCTGCAGACCGCCAACCGTCTGCCGCTCAAGTACTGGAAGCAGACCGACACCACGGTGAAGGGGTTCGAGATCGACGCATCGCAGGCGCTGGATCTGGGTCGATACGGCACATTGAACGTCTCCGCCTTCGCCGACCTGGTGAAGAACAAGGCCGACCAACCCGATTCGCTGCGCGCCCACAACGATGGCGAGTACCTGCCGAACATGCCGACCAACCGCTACGGTGCCAACCTGCAGTGGCAGCGCGAAGGCTGGAAAGCGCAGTTGTCGAGCACCTACTACGACACGCAGAAGTACCTCGGCCGTAACGTCAGTGAGGAAATTCCGCTGGATGCGTTCAACCTGGTCGACCTGCAGGTCATTCGCGAGCTGCCGGTGCGCAACAGCTACATCGCCGGCATGGAAGTGTTCGTCAACGGCAGTAACCTGCTCAATGAAGAAGCACGGCCGCACAACTCGCCGCTGAAGTACATCGCGCCGCTGCCGGGGCGGGGCTTCCAGGTGGGTGTGACCATAAGGCTCTGACTCACTGCGCGCCTTGCACAGGTCCATGTAACCACTTAATGTGGTTACATGGATTCAGATCACCTGCACGCCTTCATCGCCGGCACCCCGGCACTGGATTTCGTCGATACCTACCGCTCCCGCGCCGGGGTCGGACGGGAGCGGCTGCCGGATCCGGCGGCCCTAGTCGCCTGGCTGAACGAGGCCGGGTTGTGGGCCGCCAACGCCCCCAGGACCGCCTCGCCGGCCCAGTTGCTGGCCGCGCACGCGCTGCGCGAGGCCATCCATCGCTGCGCCCTTTCTGCCATCGCCTCCGCACCGTTTGCCGGCGACGACCTTGCACGGCTCAATGACGCTGCCCGGCACCCGCCTCCCCGCCCCTGTTTCCGCGGCGGCCAGCTCGTGCAGGTGTCGGCGTCTCCCGTCGAAGCCGCCCTGTCCCGCCTCGCCGAGGATGCACTTGTACTGCTGGCCTCGCCACGCCGCGCGCGCATTCGACGGTGCCCCGGTTGCGCCATGGTGTTCGAGGACACCTCCCGGCCCGGCAGCCGCCAGTGGTGTTCGTCCAGCCAGGGTTGCGGCAACCGCGCAAAGGTCCGGGCCCATCGGGCGCGGCGTACACGGGACACAGCGACAGGATGAAGGGCTATGCAGAAGCGTGCGTGTTTTGATTTCGAAGTGGCGTTCAGCAATGGCGGCGGCATCCAGGGTCAGGGCTTCCGTCTGGATATCGAGGGGAGCGACATCGACGACGATGCGTTGGCAACCTACATCATCCGCGACATGCGGCTGTTGATGGTCAAGCACGTACACATCCTCAACAAGCAGATCATCGAGGAAGCGCACAAGCGTGCGGCGCCCGCGCACACCATTGCACCGGCGCCAGACCTCGCACCCACCTACATCGATCTGAGCCACTCGATCGAGAGCGGCATGGTCACCTGCAGGGAACTGCCTGCACCGCTCGTCCACGACCACCTTTCACGTCACGATTCGCCGGAGCCTTATGCCGAAGGAACAACGTTCCAGATCGGCCGCACCGACAAGGTGGCCAACACCGGCACCCATATCGACACGCCCTGCCAGCGCAGTGCCGACGGTCGCGATCTGGCGGGCCTCGATCTTGCGCGTGTGTCGAACGTGCCGGGCGTGCTGGTGCGGGTCGCCGGCGCACTGGAACAGGCCATCGACTGGCATGCGTTCGCTGCCGTGCAATGTGGCGGACGCGCCGTGCTGATCCAGACCGGTTGGGACCATCACTGGGGCACGCAACGCTATCTCGAAGGGCATCCGTTCCTGACGGAAAAGGCAGCGCTCCATCTACGTGACCAGGGCGCCCTGCTCGTCGGCATCGACTCGCCCGACATTGACGACACCCGCACGGGAACGCAGCCGGTGCGCTCCGTTCTGCTTGGCGCTGGCATCCCGATCATCGAGCACATGGCCCACCTCGACGCATTGCCACTACAGGGCTTCCATCTACACGCCACGCCACCGCCGATCGTGGGCATGGGGCGCTTCCCGGTTCGTGCGCACGCAACCCTGGATCCAGGCAGCCGCGCCTTGCCCCGCTGATCGCGCGCATTGATTCCCCACAAAGAAAAACGCCTGCAGATCGAGGATCTGCAGGCGCTTCTTTGTATCTGGCGGAGTGAGAGGGACACTATGCAGTCCAACCCAACCGCCTGAAGTTGTTAGGTTTTTTCGACCCGGACACTCGCAGAATGTGTCCAAGGGAGTGTCCAACTCTAGCCAAATCTTTCACCTGCAGCCACTGATTCTGGCAGCCCGAATGGTGTGAGGCCCGCCTCCCCATTGATGCCGCACCCAGCGGTACAAACTGACAACTGGCGACGCGGTGAGAGTGAAGGTGCTTTCCTCGCATGACCTAGTCACCCGGGCAGAAGAAGGCCCGCATACGCCCGCTTACAGGAAGACTTCCCGCAAAGCATCCCGCCTCCGGCCGATACCTTCCCGTCACGAACTTGATTGGTTCAGTCGGGAACTCAAAGCGTCACAAGACCTTCAAAGCGCCCGCCTACGGTCGCTGAATACATAGTCCTAGATGGGAAGCGCTGGCCGTGCCCTCGCACCACGCAGTGACCGACGCTGATCAAAGCTCCGCTGGGCTCATCCCGGTTGCCCAGTATGTGCGCATGTCGACCGAGCATCAGCGCTACTCAACGGAGAACCAGGCTGCGGCAATTGCTGAGTACGCCAAGGCGCACGGCATGCAAATCGTCCAGACCTACGAGGACTCAGGCAAGAGTGGACTGAACTTAAAGGGTCGAAGCGCCCTTCAAGCCCTTCTCCAGGATGTGAAGCTCCCCTCCCCTGGCTTCAACGCCATTTTGGTCTACGACGTCAGCCGTTGGGGACGGTTCCCCGACCCGGACGAGGCCGCTGCCTACGTTCACGCCTGTAAAAGCCACGGTGTGCCAGTCATCTACTGCGCGGAAGCTTTCAAGAACGATGGCTCCTTGCCTTCCACCATCATGATTGGCCTCAAGCGCAGCATGGCCGCTGAATACAGCCGCGAACTATCTGACAAGGTGTTCAAGGGGGCGTGCAACATCGTGCGACACGGGTTCCGCCAAGGAGGCCCCCCGGGGTATGGCTTGCGCCGCCAACTCGTGGACGAGCACCTCCAGCCCAAGGCGCTGCTTGCTCGAGGAGAACAAAAGAGCATCCAGACCGATCGTGTGATCCTGGTGCCTGGGCCTGCACAAGAAGTCGCCACCGTCTTGCGGATCTATCGGCTGTTCTTGAGGGACGGTATGCCCGAACGGGTCATCGCCTCCGTTCTGAACCGAGAAGGCATCCCCAATGAGGTAGGTGGCCTATGGAGCCGAGGCACCATCCATCAAATCCTAACGAATGAGAAATATGTCGGGCACAACGTCTACAACCGGACCTCGTTCAAGCTGAAGCTGCAACACGTTCAGAACCCACCGGAGGCGTGGGTGCGAAAAGAACATGCGTTTGAAGCCATTGTTCCCGATGATCTGTTCGAGCGCGTTCAAGCCGTCATAGCGGCACGTTCGGTTCACTTGGACGACGGCGAGATGCTGGAAGCCCTGCGCTCACTGCTTGATCGGCATGGCGCGCTGTCAGGGTTGCTAATTGATGAAGAAGAAGGCATTCCCTCCAGCAGCGCCTTCCGCCATCGGTTTGGTAGCCTGCTCCGGGCCTACAGCTTGGTTGGCTACTCCCCCAAACGCGACTACGCCTACTTGGAGATCAACCGCGCCCTTCGGCAGCGGCATCCCGAGATGGTCCAGCTGGTGGTGGACGGCATCGCCCAACATGGTGGGTGGGTCGAGCCATGCCCGGATACCGATCTGCTACGGGTGAACGGTGAGCTCCTCACGTCCGTCGTCATCGCACGGTGCAAGCCAACACCCGCTGGCTCCAACCGCTGGCGCATCCGATTGGATGTAAGCCTGACGCCACATCTGACCGTAGTGGTCCGGATGGATCCCGGTAACCGTCATGCCCACGACTACTACGTGCTTCCTTCCATCGACTTCACCCCCGATGGCATGCCCTCCATGGAGGACAACGGCTTTTCCTTGGACGCCTACCGGATGGACACGCTGGAGGAGTTCTTCGCCCTGGCCGGTCGGGCCGCATTGCTGGAGGTCGCATGAGAAACAAAGGCACAAGCGTTCAGATGATCCCCATTGCCGACATCCACGTCGCCAATCCGCGGGTCAGAAACCAACGCATCCACCGTGGCATCACTCGAAGCATCGAAACGGTGGGGCTCAAACGCCCCGTTAGCGTTCGCAAGGCATCTCCTGATGAAACGTCGCTCCCCTATGCACTGATCTGCGGCCAAGGCCGCCTTGAGGCCTGCAAGCTGCTGGGGCATCGCGAGATCCCCGCCCTGATCTTGGACGTGGATGAGCACACCGGTCACGTCATGAGCATCGTGGAGAACGTCGCCCGCCGCACGCCCAGGGCGGCCGAGACCATGGAGCAGGTCCAGGTGCTCAGAGAGCGTGGTTATTCGGACCCGGAGATAGCCATCAAGCTGGGCTGCACTCCGTCCTGGGTGAACAGCGTTGCCAACCTCATGGAGCGCGGGGAGCGACGTCTGCTCGCCGCCGCCGAAGCGGGCCACATTTCCTTGGCGCTTGCCGTGAACATCTCCCGGGCAAATGATCGCGATGCGCAACAGTTGCTGATGGACGCCTATGAGGCCGGTGAACTCAAGGGAAAGAAGGTGACCGTCGTCCGAAATATCTTGGCTCATCGAGCTAGAAGCGGAAAGAAGGGAACGAACTCCTATGCTCACGGCACACCACGAAAGAAGCTGACTCCCGAGGACCTTGCCAAGCTCTACAAACGCGACGTGGAGATGCACCAACGAATCCAGAAGAAGGCCGAGTTCACGCAGCAATCGCTCCTCCTGGCCCGGCAGATCTTCAAAGAGCTGTTTGCTTCGAAAGAGTTCTGCGGACTTCTTCAATCGGAGGGGCTGACCAGCGTCCCGCAACCACTGGCTGACCTGCTGCCGCGCAGAGGGTTAGCCCGATGAGCAAGAAGCAACCTTCGGGCATACGCCTGGGCTTTGAAAGGGACTGCGTGGATATCCAGCTGGCGCAGCTACATTACAGCGTCGCCATGCCCACGGGGACCAAGGCCTCCGTCAAGTATCAGCAGATCGTGAGCTCGGTCAGGACGTTGGGATTGGTCGAACCCATCGTGGTTACCCTAGACCGGGGCACCGCCGGACGATTCTTGGTCTTGGATGGACGAATGCGCTTGGAGGCCCTGAAGGAGCTGGGAGCCTCCGAGGCCCCCTGCCTCATCTCAACCGACGACGAAGGCTACACTTACAACAAGCAGGTGAACCGCCTTTCGGTCGTCCAAGAGCACCGAATGATCCTCAGGGCAGCAGAGCGCGGGGTTTCCGTGGAACAGCTGTCGCAGGTGCTCAGCATTTCGGCCAGCTCCATCCGGGACAAATTCCGGCTTTTGGATGGCGTTTGCGACGAAGCGACCGCCATCCTGGCCGACAAACCCGCCGCCGCAGGCGTCTTTCGGTTACTGCGGAAAATGAAGCCGTTCCGGCAGATCGATGCTGCCCAGACCATGGTCAACTTGGCGGATTACTCGATCAAGCTTGCAACCGCGCTTCTCCAAAACACGCCGGTCGAACAGTTGATAGATCCATTGGCAGCAAAGACGGTCAACGGTGCCCCTATCGAGGCGCTCCAACGCTTGGAACGGGAGCTGGCAGCGCTGCAAGCCGATACGAAGCTGTTGGAGGAGAACTACGGCCCCGCCAGCCTCCAGCTCGAAATCGTCAAAACCCACATTGGGTCGACCCTCTTGGACAATGCAGCAGTTGTGAGATGGCTTGCCAAGAACAAGCCGGATCATCTTCAACAGCTTCAGCGCATAGCCGACATCAAGCTGCTTAGAGCGGGGTAGCCACATTCTTCTCTCCCACTCAGGGCCAGCTGCAAGCTCCCAAGCTCTTAGACCGACACGTTGCCGCGCGGGCTGCCCTTGATGGGAAAGCACCGCGACAGCGGAGCTTTTCCGACTAACTAGCAATTTTGTGCGCAATTCCCTGCTGAGTGGCCTTGCTAATTTTCACTTAGCTGGTTGGCTACGAGCACACACCAACGACGGAGGAGCCATGACTGACCCACAAACCCGAATCGCCGCGCTCGTTTTGAGCGGCACTATCGAACGAGCGGCTCAGCGTACTCAGCAAGAGCGCTCAGAAGATGTTCGAGTGGCCCTGGAGGTCGCCGCGGAGGTTTTGCGCCAGCGCGCAGGCGGAAACCCAGTCAACCTCATTCATGACAGGCCTCGCCTTCATCCACGGTCCGCCCCAACAACCAAGGAACGCGTGGAGGTAAAAGAGGATCTGGCTCCGTTGGACCAACTGCTCGCTGATCGGCGGGGAATCAGGCCCCCGGCGAAGCCGCCAACGACCAAGCGGCCAACGCTTCATTGAACGTCCCAAGCCCCCGCCACGGCGGGGGGCTTTTCGTTCCTATCAGTGAAGCCTTGGCCGAGGCGTAGCCTGCTGCGTGGATGCAGTCAGCTTTGCGGGGTCTCCCGTTTCGTGGAGCCGATCCTCCAACCGATCCAGGGCGGCCTTGCTGGCAGCTTCCAGCTCTGCGACGGCGGCTGTCAGTTGATTCTCACAAGCCTCCTCCTGACCACTCGCTATCTTCATGCGGGCAGCCCTCAAGGCATCCAAGCGCTGCTCAACTGCGGCCAAGCGCCGTCCCCGACGCCGGGTCCAAGCCACGACTGCAGCTCCTGCCGGACGGGGCTGGTGTTCGACAAAGTCCTCCAACGATCGCTCCGCACGAGTCAGCAGGGATGCTGCCCGCCGCTCAGCCTCCACACGACGCTTCCACTCTGAAGCTCGCCGCCTTACCGCAGCCAAACCCCTTAGCGTTCGCTGGATGTCCTTGCGTAGCCTTGCACCTGCTTTCCCATTGCGAATGGCCGAATCCAGGCGGCACAGAAGCATGCGCGTGGTTCGAAGCGCTCCCTCAAAGCCGACCGCGACCACGTCACGCCACAATTCCAGTGCTTTCTCCATCAGGGTTTGGAGCGGTGGTTCGGACGCATCCGGCAGAGCGCGAATGGCCATGATCCCTCGCCGAGTGAATCCCTTAGCATCCTCGATATAGCTTTCGCCTGATTCTGGCCCGAGTCGGATACGGTTTGGCGGCAACGATGGACGCCCGCGAGCGGGGTCCCCGTCCGTGACCGCTTTCTCGAACCGTATGCTTGTTTGATGCATTGTTCTCTGATTGTCCGCAACGATGTTTGCTAGGACCTTCCCCACATCGGTTTCCATGCCCCGCCGTTCCAGCGCGGAGGCCTGCTGGCCCAGGTGGATCGTTGGACGCCGGCCTAGTATCGCTGCCGCGACCACATCACCGCGCTCAAGCGCTTCTTCCGCTTGCGCTTCCAAGCTTCGATGGTCGACCGACACTGCAATCTCGGCAGCTTCAAGGTGCTGGTTGGTCAGCTGGGCCACCATCGCCCGGAGCCACTCCACTTCGCTGCGCCCCGAGGGGCCACCGTCAAGCTCGCGCGTTTTGTCCGCAAGGCCGTCGGCGTCCAAGCGTCGCGTGGTGGCGAGGATATGTACGTGCCAATTCAATCCATCGTTGCCGCCCGGCGCGTGGATGCTCGCTTGGACTGCGAAGCCATAGCGATCAACCAGTGCGCGGGCAATGTCCGCCGTCAGGGCCGAACGTTGAGGCCCATCGAGCTCGTGCGGAAGCGCGATCTCGAACTCGCGGGCGACGGTCGCGTCCTTTCGCTTCTCGGCCGCCTCGGCTGCTTGCCAGAGTTTGGTAGCGTCTAGCGACCAGTCTGGCGCTTTCAAGGGCACCACCCAGCGGCTCTCGACCACGCCGCCCCTGCGGGAATAGTCGTGCCGCGCTCCGGTGCGCTCATCGACGAGCGACAAGCCCGCGCGGTAGGCAGCTGCCGCAACGGCCGAATGGCCTTTGGCACGGGAGAAGGTTTTGACACGGGTGTGGTAGATCGCCATGCAGAGAGCTCCAGTTCTTTGAGCTCTTTATGCCTTTGAATTTGCCGTTGGCAAGTCGCAAAGCGGCTTGGGGTTCAAGGGGCGAAGCCCTTTGCGCACGCATCACTTGTGATGCCTAAGTGCGCTTTTCGCTCTTTGCTTTTGCATCTTCCTTTTCTGATTTTCTGAATTGCCTCAAGTGCAAAAGCGATGTCACCATCAATAGGTTGACGGATGAGAAATCATTGCTTCACTGAGGGAGACTTCACAAGGAGAAGAGCATGTCGTCCACCAATCACTACCGCGATCAGATCCAACGAGCTACCCATCGGCTGGCCCAGCTTCAAGCCAGGGAGCTTCTGGCGCATCAGCGGCAGGATGCCAAGGAGAAGGCCATCAAGCGCCGCGACGACGCCAAGCGCAGACGACAAGTGGCCGAACTCGTTTTCCTAGCCGGAGCCCAGAACCTGCCAGACAACGAGATCGTCGCAGCCCTGCAGCGGCACATGCTTGCAGTGAAAGAAACACGCCTCTCACCGCCCCACTGATCATCCCAGCTCACTCGTACGGCCATCAACGTCAAGGCCTGGCGCATGCACTCCAGTGCCCTGAACGCCAATGCTGAATGGGCGAAACCCTGGCCATCCCAAAGCCTCGCCCCGTCCTCGCTATGCGCGTCTCACGTGGGGTTGGCGAGCTACAATGCCCCAAAGGAAGCGCCAAAGGCAGGGGGCCACATGGCGAGAAGGAAGCAAACCGCAGGCGGCTGGATCGTCGCAATCCTGGTCGTCATAGCATTGGTACCAAAGGAAGTCTGGATCGGATTGGGGATCGTCCTTGCGGTGGCCACCGCCGTTTGGCTCTGGGCGAAGTGGCAGGCAATGCGCCCGAAAAGGACACCCTCTCCCGCCAAGCCGGTCCCCGCTCCAGAGCCTACCTTGGCCGAGTTGATCAAGGCATCCGCTCTTCCATCTGAACAGGCGGCACAGAGACAGCCCCGCCCAGAAGCTGCCCAACCGGCGAGACCCGCGAATATTGAATCGGGCACGTCCTCGGGATCGGTCGGCGCTGCCGTGTCAGAAGATGCGCGCCCGGTCGGCTCTGAGGGTCGCTCGGCGCTGCCTGCGGCGCAGGCCCCGAGCAGAGCGCCCCCAGAGACTCTTTCGCCGCCCCGTCCTGGCAATTTGGAAGAGGCCAAGGCCGCGGTGAGTATGCGCCTTGCCATTGAGTCCGCCGCACGGGTGCTGACGGCCGTGGGCTCCGCAAACGCTTCTACCCCCTACCCCTACCAACCTCACGAGGAACACATTGAGCGCGCGCGCCCGGGCAACCTCTCTGCGGCGAAACTTGCCGTGACCCAGCGCTTAGCCGCGACTTCGCAAGATGAGCTGGTCGAGCCTCTGATCCAGTCCGCCACAAACGCGGATACAGCCTCGGGAGAAACCTTGACGGGCACCACAGATGGGCGAGCGCACTCGGACTCAAGAGCCGCGGAGCAGACTAACCCTCCCCACACGAACGGAACCCGCGACGCAGGTGCAATGATGCCGCCGCCCCCGCTTCCATCGCGGGCTTCGCCTCCCTCCCTGCCCGATGAGCTCCGGCAGGTGACCATGGACTCCGAAAAGCCGGCAAAGCAGTACACAGTGCCCCGACCGCCCGAGGGCTGGGACAAAACCCGCTGGCTCGGCGCTCAGGACGAGATCGAGATCGGGGGCATCGTTATCCGGGGCGGCCTGTTCTACACAGGCCCGCGGCTGGCCACCCCTGGCACGCGTGAGAACGAGCCCAGCTTGGTCAATGGCGTTCTTGCCGTTGGGCGATACGGGGATTACCGGTCCACGACGCGCTACTGGGGAGGCTACGCAGACTTTGAACCCGCTGAACGCCACGCCTATCTGAAGTGGCTCGCTTCGGACCGTACCGATCCCGGCTGCGCAATCCAGTATGTTCGATTGTTCCTGTTTGGATTGGAGCGTCGCATCTTGCTGGATTCGGTGAACGATCCGGATTCCAAGCAAGACTGGCCCGCTATCAAGGCGATGCTCCGCCGTTTGTCGTCTGCTTATGCTGCCGTGCTTCCGAACGTCCACGGTCATGTCAACAGCCTGCTCGACTGGATGGCTCTGACCGAAGCAGGCGAACAGCTTTACAACGCGCCTCTTCCAGCGTTCGAACGAACTTACGAACTTCCTTTCTACATCCGCTTGGCCCTGGGGCAATGCTCCTTGGATCGAGTCCCCGTGCCCCCCGCGCTGGCCACGGCGTGGGTGCGACTCAATCCAGAGATTCCGCTGCGAACCGCCGCAACGCGTTGTGCGGAAGAGTTCGATCGCCTTTTCGCTCTGCGGTATCAAGAGACGTTCGGCCCTGGAATGGTGCTGCCAAAAAACCGCACCAAGCTGAAGTTCACACGCCGCCCCTTTAACCCGGCCCTGGACCGGGCTGACGCCGGCACCAAAACTTTCGGTGACATTCCCGATGTCACCGCATTGCGAGCGCCCCTAAAGGCGCTGCAGGAACTTGTTTCTCAGTGCTCGGAGGACCTCGGAGCCTTCAGCCGGCTCGTGGGCAAGAACCCCGAGGCCCGCCAATCCATTGAGGGCACCTTGCTGCTTCCGTCAGAGATTTGGCCGCTGGCCACGCGGACAGCATTGGCCGAAGTCGCTTCGGATGTTCAAGCCGCCAATTTGTCGATCAAGCTGACTGACCTATTGGGAAGGCTTGGGGCAGTCGGAACCACCTTGGGCAAGGACAAAATTCGGGAACTCGCACGAACACTGGAGCAGTCTAAGGTCGGCATCGAACCCAATGTGCTCGAAGGCGCGCGGGTGCCTGGCGATAACGACCCGATCGTTCTCTTTCCCCTGCTTCCCGACCAAACCCATCGAACCGACGCTCAGGCCTATCAAACGGCCCAGTTGACCCTGCAACTCGCCTCGACGGTCGCTCAGTCTGATGGCACGTTCAGCGCCCACGAGCTTGAGCACCTTTCACGCGAAATCGAAAGCTGGACGCATCTGAGCGAGGGTGACCGACGGCGTTTGCGCGCGCACCTTGATCTCTTGGCGAGGGCACCGCTTTCCTTGCCTACGTTGCGCAAGAAGCTGGATCCGCTCAGCGGGGACATAAAGGACGCCATCGCCGGGTCCATGGCCACGCTCGCCCAAGTCGACGGGATGGTCTCCCCAGAGGAGGTCCGGTTCTTGGAGCGTATCTACAAAGCGCTGGGCGTGGATCCCGCTCGTGTGTTCAGCGACGTCCATGCCCCACGCCCGTCCAAAGCCCCCAGCGCATTGCCCAAGGCTGCGTCTGGCGCATTCCAACTCGATCCCGACCGGATCGCTGCTCTTCAGCGGGACACGGCCCAAGTCTCCGCGTTGCTCGCCAACATTTTCACCGACGAGGAAGCGACTCCCCCTGATCTTGCGCCGGCGGAAGCGGTGAGTGCCGAGGTGGAGAGTGCTGGTCAGTTGCTCGGGCTTGATCAGGCACACAGCGCGTTGCTGAGGCTAATGCTGTCGCGCCCCGTCTGGACCCGTGCGGAACTGGAAGATGGCGCGGCAGACATGGAGCTGATGCTCGACGGCGCGCTTGAACAAATCAACGATGCGTCGTTCGACGCTTACGACATCCCATTTTCCGACGGCGACGACCCGTTGGAGATCAACCCCGAATTCATTGAGAAGATCGAGCAATGAGCAGCCCAATCCGTTCCAGGGACCGCGACGCGGTGATCCAGTCGCTGCGCGCCGGCGTCGTTCCACGCGCAGGTCAGCATTTGATCCAGGTCGGGCGCGCCCGTGAAGTGCAAACCCTGGTCAGTGACATCGATCGGCTCGCCGATGGCGGCTCGTCCTTCCGCCTGGTGGTGGGTGAGTACGGCGCAGGCAAGACCTTTTTCTTGAACCTCGTTCGCGCCATTGCAATGGAGCGAAAGCTCGTCGTGGCCAGCGCGGATCTGAATCCCGACAGGCGGTTGCATGCTTCAGGGGGGCAGGCCCGGTCGCTCTACGCGGAGCTCATGCGGAACTTGGCCACTCGGACCAAGCCCGACGGAGGCGCCCTGCCCGGGGTGGTGGAGAAGTTCATTTCGACCGCAGTGGCCGAGTCCAAGTCGCAAGGTGTATCCACCGAGCAGGTCATTCGGGCGAAGCTCGAGCAGCTGAGCGAACTGGTGAACGGCTATGACTTTGCCGACGTGATCGCCGCTTATTGGAGAGGGTTCGAGCAAGGCAGCGAGCAGCTCAAGTCCGATGCCATTCGTTGGTTGCGTGGCGAATTTGCCACCCGGACGGACGCGCGTGCAGCGCTGGGCGTCCGAACCATCGTGGACGACGCATCGGTCTACGACCAGCTCAAGCTCATGGGCCGCTTTGTTCGGCTGGCGGGCTATAGCGGCCTGCTGGTATGCCTGGACGAACTGGTCAACCTCTACAAGTTGGCCAACGCCCAGGCCCGGAATGCAAACTACGAGCAGCTCCTGCGCATGCTCAACGACTCCCTGCAGGGCACTGCGGTTGGCCTTGGTTTTGTTCTGGGCGGCACCCCGGATTTCCTGATGGATACCCGCCGCGGCGTCTACAGCTATGAAGCTCTTCAGAGCCGCCTGGCCCAGAATACCTTTGCCGCCAACGGACTGGTGGATTTCAGCGGCCCTGTGGTTCGACTGTCGAGCCTGACAGCCGAAGATTTTTACGTCCTGCTCACCAAGATTCGCCATGTCTACGCTGCCGGCGACACGGGCAAGTATCTCTTGCCCGACGATGCCATTCACCAGTTCATGACCCACTGCGCCAATCGAATCGGCGATAGCTTCTTCCGCACCCCGCGCACGACGATCACCGCCTTTATCAACCTCTTGGCCGTCTTGGAGCAGAACCCGGGCGTGGGCTGGCAGGACCTGATTGGATCGGTCGAGGTGGCAGCTGACCAAGGGGGCGACGGCGAATTGGTCGTTCAAGAGGACGACGAGCTGGCGTCGTTCAGGCTCTAACGATGACTGCTTCCAGCGCCTTCCAATCGCTGCACCCTCGAATCCAGCGCTACCTGTGGGCCGAGCAATGGGAGGCGCTGCGCGAGGTTCAGGAGTTGGCCATCCCGCTCGTGCTTCGAGCGGATCAGGACGTGATCATCGCCGCCAGCACCGCCTCGGGAAAAACCGAGGCCGCTTTTCTTCCTGCGCTCACGCACCTTCTGAACACCGACGAGGAGGGCCTGATTGTCTACATCAGCCCTCTAAAGGCGCTCATCAACGACCAGTTTGAACGGCTGCAGCGGCTTTGCGAGGACCTTGAAGTCCCCGTGTGGCCTTGGCACGGAGACATATCGGGCTCGACCAAGCAGCGATTCTTTAAGCACCCCCGCGGCGTGCTCCTGATCACCCCGGAGTCCTTGGAAGCGATGCTCTGCAACCGCGGAACCTCCGTAGCAGCCGCGTTTTCCAAGCTCCTTTACGTCGTCGTTGACGAACTTCACGCGTTCATTGGAAGCGAGCGTGGAAAGCAGCTTCAATCGTTGATGCATCGGATCGACGTGCTGTTGCGGCGGCGGACTCCTCGCTTGGGCCTGTCGGCGACCTTGGGTGACTTTTCAAGCGCAGGGACCTTCCTGCGTCCAGGTGTTGGCGCTGCTCCCGCACTGGTCAACGCTTCATCGGCCGGAAATGATCTCCAGCTGATCATCAAGGGCTACGAGCAATCCGCGCCTGACGGCGGCTCCGACGAAAATCCGGCGGCTCCCACCGCGGTGGCCGAGCACCTCTACCGGGTACTTTCAGGGACGAACAATCTGATCTTCCCCAATAGCCGAAGGGAGGTTGAACGCTACACTCACCTCCTCAACCTGCTGAGCGAACAGGACGGCCGGCCGAGAGAGTTCTGGCCACACCATGGGAGTCTGTCCAAGGAAATACGCACAGACACCGAAGCGGCTCTGAAGCAAAAGGGTCGTCCAGCAAGCGCAATTTGCACGAACACCCTGGAACTAGGCATCGATATCGGAGCGGTGAAGAACATCGCGCAAATTGGCCCACCACCTTCCGTGGCCAGCCTTCGCCAACGCCTTGGTCGCTCCGGACGCCGCCCAGGAGAACCAGCGGTGTTGCGCGGCTACGTTATCGAGGATGCAATCGACGCTGAGTCGACGTTGAAGACAAGGCTTCGACTGGACACAGTTCAGTCTACCGCTTGCGTGCTGCTACTGCTGGAGAGGTGGTTTGAACCGCCCTCGGTCAACGGCCTCCACCTTTCGACGCTGGTTCAGCAGTTGCTCTCCTCCATTGCCCAGTACGGCGGACTCAAGGCAGCCCAAGCCTATCAGCTGCTCTGCGCAAATCAGGGACCGTTCCACGGGCTGTCCCAAGACGCGTTTGCAGAGCTGCTTCGCCACCTTGGCCAAGAACAGGTTCTGATTCAAGACGGCTCCGGCTTGCTGCTCCACGGCCCGGTCGGCGACAAGTTGGTCAACCATTACACCTTCTACGCCGCTTTCAACGTCGACGAAGAGTTCCGGATCGTGGCCGCCGGCAAGGCACTAGGCACGCTCCCCGTGTCCCAACTGGTGACCGTCGGCCAGCGTATCTTGTTTGGCGGTCGCACTTGGCTCGTCGAGCAGATCGATGACGCCCAAAAAACGATCTACGTGGCCGCGGCGAAAGGCGGCACCCCGCCTCTTTTCAATGGAACGGGCGGGCAGGTCCACACCCAGGTCCGTCAAAAGATGCGTGGACTGTATCAGCAGGAGATAAAGCCAGACTTCCTGGACCCCACTGCTTCTCGCTTCCTGCAGGAGGCGCAAAGCGCCTACCGTCAATTGCGCCTGGACGGCAAGGTTCTCCTCGACCAAGGCAGCGATGCCTTGCTGCTGACATGGCTGGGAGACTCCGCAAATGAAGCCATCGCCTGCCTCCTGAACGCCCAGGGATTCACTTCTCAGGCCGGTAGGCTGGGCGTGGAAATTTCCAAGGGAGCAAGGAGTCTCGATGATGTGATAAAGGTACTCGGGCGGGTGGCGAAGATGCCATTGCCCTCCCCGGAGACCCTTCTCCAATCTGCGAACAACTTGATCACACAAAAATGGGATAGCTTCCTTCCCTCGCACCTTCTCAGACGCTCCTACGCGTCAATGAAGCTAGACTTGGAAGGGGCTACCGATTGGCTCGTGGGCGCGTTCGGGTAGTCCACCATGTTGTGACCAGTCCAGGGCTGATGCCATCTCCGAGTGAGGCTGTAGCCTCGTTGTCTCATTCGAATTAACCGGATTACTGAAGATGGCCGGCATCGGCTATCGCCCCTTGCTTTGTATATTATTTATTGAACCCCACACACCAATACAGAGTTTCCTTTAAAAGGACGAGCAAAATGGCGAAAGAAGGCCAAAATAGATCTTCGAGCAACAAGACCTCCGCGAAGAAGCAGACTAAGAAGCCAGCCGAAGCAACCGGCAGCGAGTCCCCAGCCAATGCAGCTCAGACACGAAAAGCCTGGGCAAAGAAAGTTCTGGAGAAAGCTATAATCGACGTCGTCGGAGGCCTTCTGGCGACGGGCGCAGTCGCTGGAGGGGGATGGCTCATTGACCACATCAGCAAAGTCATCAATGGCGGTGGCCTCTTCTGGGGCGAGGCGACCACGCCGAAGTCCGCCATTAAGGCAGCAGCAACGCAAGACCGATTGATCTATCTGCAACAGCTATACCTTGATATAGCAGTGTTGCTCGCTACTCATCAAAAACAGCTCAGAAAGCATGCGTCACGGCTGCCTGAGCTGGAACAGCAACTTAGCGCCAACCTAGACATCAGCGTCAAGGTTCGCTCCCCCGGCGAATCCGAGAGGCTTAACCATAAAGTTCTTGCTGCGCTCATTTTCGACAGGTGGGTTGAAGGACTCAAGCCTATGGCACCATCTCGTCTGCGCAGGATGTAAGTAGTCGTTTACGCAGGCTGCTCAACCCCGTCGGCAAGACCTCTTTTCCGCCAATGGGGTTGAGCGTTCGCTGAGCGCGCAGTATGCCGCCCTTCACTTTCCAACAGACTCCCCACACACCAGGGCACGCCGCCCTGGTGTCTGGAACTCCAGGATCGTCTTGGCTATCCAATACGCCGAGCATTCCAACCAGAAACCAGCAGTCTTTTGTCAGGATTTCGGCGATTTCATCCTCACCGTAACAGTCGGCTGTGCACTCTCAGGGCAGGTGAAGACATCGCCCCTCCGCTTGCCGCCACACGACAAGAGTGCCAATTGCTTCCGCGCATATCCAAACCGATTACTTCAGCAACAGGCAACAGCGACGAAGGCCGGCGCCATAGTGGTGTCGGCCAGTGTCGCACTTCTGCTCTTTTGATCCCTGCCGCCGACAACCAATCCGCTTTAAGTCACTTGCCGGGCTTATGCTTGTGAGGCTTCAAGCCAGGGGTATTCCCGGGGGTATCCTTGTTATCCCGCCGACGCTTATCCGGCTCGCCGGTGGATGGAGCTATAGGCTTCGGTCCAGGCTTAATCGACATAACTTGACTCCTTCATTGAGAAGGAACGGCCATACAAAGCTGCAACATCGCGCCACGACTGTCAATACAGCCTAACGAGATAAAATAATTCGCTCGCGATTGCAGTTGCCTGCCCTCTCCCATTCTGCCCAGGGAGGCCCGACAGCCTCAGTTCTGTTTCGCAAGTGAGATGAGGTGGCGCAGCGCACGCGCCCGATCCTGGCACGTGTCTACGTTCCACGATGGATGGTAGACCCAAGTCATCAGGGCGGATCCTCCCGCGAAGTCCAGGGACCAGACTTCTCGGGGTTCGATGAATAGTCGCTTGCCCTCTCCTCGATTCACCTGTTGGGAGATGAAGAGCTTTAGCCCTCTACCACCTCACCATGCCCGAAGAGCCGCCAAGCAGTACCCCCAATGCCCCATATCCGCACAACGCCCCTGCGTTCCATAGCGTTGGGGGTCGTTGGTGTGGTCCCAAAGGTAGGCGTAACTGGACGCTTTGACCTGCCCGGTCGCTACCAAGGGCTCCATGGCTTCCGCAAGAGAGCGCTGGAGCGCCGGGGCCTTGTCGGAATGCTGGGCCAGCAGACAGGCCGCGTCCGCCCCGTCTTGGCCCACTTGCGCCCCGGTCGGCCAGCCACGGGCCGCAACGGTGGACTTCAGCCGAGCGGTGTGCACCGCATCGACGGCACTGTGCACCCTCTCCTCGCCCTCGGCAGTCAGTGAGAGGTCCCGCACCGCCTGACCGGCATCCTTCATCCGCAGGAGCTCACCGCGCAGCTCGGGCTCAGTGGGCGTCGCACCGCTGGCTCCCAGCGGCGCGAAGAGGATCGCAATTACTAACAATGGACAGACCCGTTGCGCCACAGCTCCGCCTCCAAAGTGAGTTCTCAGCCCTCAATTCTCCGCAACGTTTATCAGCCGTACAGAACTAACATAACAACCCAAAGGGCGCTGTTAGCTTATAGAAATTAAACAGTACCGTAATGACTGCGATTCGACATAATTCTTATCTAGGCAAGCCATTGATTTTCAAGGATTGAATCCCTCCAATTCCTGCGTAATTTTTTTCCCTGAAGAAGCAGCAATGGGCACTCACAATAGATGCCTACGGTCGGTACACGGATGACCCAATCCTATTGACGATTACTGAGGCTGGTTTATCCGTACTTCCATCGAAAACGATGGAAGCTCGCAATGCCCCTGACTCACCCCTCAAGTCCGCTCCAATCTTACCTGGACGACCCCAACGGCTCGCTGGAGATGTCCGATATCCGGATCGGCAGGCTCAGCATCGGAAAATTGGTGATCACCAGCCGAGAGGCCGCGATCCAGGCCCAAGAGATTCTCAATGCCGCCTATGAGCGCAGCCGGCGCGCACGCTCCACCAAGAATGGCACCCGGTATCCCGAACCGCTGCCTGTGGGCACACCTGGGCGATCGCTTTCAGTGGAGATCAACGACTACATTCGCAATCGCGGCGACTACAGCTGTCTCGCCAAAGAGACAGTCGAGGCGACCTATCGCACCCTACGGCTGCTTCTAATGACCTGCGGGGACATACCAGTCACCCGCATCGACCACGCTCACATCTACAAGTTGTGGGACCTCATTCGCTGGGCCCCAGACCGTCTGCTGTCCGATCCTGAGTACCGCAGGTTTACCTACGACCAGGCGGTCGCGCGCGGAAAGCAACTCAACGTGGCTCCGCCCGCCCCAGCCACCCTTGAAAAACACCGGCGCTTCTTATCGACCTTCTTCAAGAAGCTTGAGAAGTCCAAGGCCATCGGTGCCTCACCAATGGTCGCCTTCGACGAGATCAAGAAAGACTTGGTCGTGGATCCGAACAAGCCCGAGCGCCTGTTTGACGATGCAGAACTCAAGCGCATCTTCGACCTGGGGACATATGTTCCATGGGCTAGCAAGTATCCCCACCGCTGGTGGCTCCCCATCCTCGGTCTCTGCACGGGAGCGCGTATCAACGAGATCGCCCAGCTGAAACTGGCGGACGTGGTGCAAGAGGCCGGCGTCTGGTGCATCCGGATCCAGAAGACCGTCGATCCCGACCTGGCGCACAAGACCCGCAACCGAAGCCGTCAGCGCCTGAAAGGAAAGTCAGCCATTCGAACCCTACCCATCCCTTCCCCAGTGCTCGATGCGGGCTTCCTGGACTTCTTGGAAGATATCCGGGCGTGCGGCCATCCGCGGCTATTCCCTCATCTGACCGCCGGCGTGAACCGCAAGACGGGCGAGTCGAACCAGCGTTACAGCCAAGCCGCCCTCAACCAGTTCAGCACCTACCTGAAGAGCCTAGGTTTCGGGAAGGGTATTGGGCTGCACGCGTTTCGGCACACCATCGCCACGGAGCTCCATCACAAAGGAATTCCCGACGAGGACATTGCCTTGCTGACCGGCCACAGCATCAGCAAGAAGGTACCGGTGCTGCATGAGGCCTACTTCCACAAGAAGCCAGAGCTCGCCAGAAAGAAGCAGATCGATCTCCTGAGCCGCTACGCGCCACCGGTCGAATTGCCGACCTACCAGAGAGGTCAGTTCGCGAAACAACTAAGCGATCCAGACAAGTTCTACCCGTAGATCGGCAGCTGTTGCCTGGGCCCTACCGAATTCTGAAGGAGAGCTTGGGCGCCCCTGCGAGCATTCGCATCGAATTCCATTTGGAATTACGCTAAGGCCCTCACCGCTCGGATCAAACAGATGACCATCGATGTCAGCGGCCTATCGGCCAAAGAACTCAAAGCCTTGATCACTCAGGCAGAAAAGCAGCAAACCAAAGTGCTGACTCGGCCCAAAGCTGCTGCCATGCGAGCCAAGATCAACAAATACGTCAAAGATCATGGTTACACGATAGAGGAGTTGTATGCCCTCCCCTCAGCAGCGACGGCAGACAAGCCAAAGAATGCGAAAGGTCGGAAAAGCACCCAAAGCCGCAAGCTGGGCAAGGTGGCTCCGAAGTATCGCAATCCGGCGAATCCCGAAGAGACCTGGACTGGGCGTGGAAGGCAGCCTAAGTGGATGGCCCTGCTGGTTGCTAAGGGAGCATCGCCTCAAGATCTCCTGATTAGTTAATCCTGACACCAACCAAGGCGGCCGGCTACTGCTTTTCATGCAGCCGGCCGATGAATGACGAAAGACCGGCGGTCAGGGTGAGCCTGAGCTCTTGTCTATAGCCTCAAGTCTATCGTTGATGAACTGAAGTGCTCTGCGATGTTCTTGCAGCACGGTATCGTGAGCGGGAATTCCGGGAACGGCTGCATCCGAAAAGGCGCGAATGACCTCCTTCGCCTCGCCATAGCGCTCCAGCTGAATCAAACAGTCCACCAACCCAGAAACAACGAACGCGTCACGCGGTCGGGTTTTTTCAAGCTGGCGCAACGCTTGCAGCGATAGATTCGCGTCATTTGTTCGAAAACCGAGGCCGACCAACAATAGCCAAGCGCGCTCGGAAGAGGGATCACGCTCAACGATCTCCAACAGTTGCTTACGAGCACCATCCAGGTCGCCCGACTCCAGCAGCAACTTGGCACTCCTAATATCCGTTGACATCGCTCTCCTTGATCAAGTCTTGACAGCGGTGCGGGACGCAGCCGGTCATGCAACGAACGAAGCTTCCCCCCCACACACTAGGTTGTCTGAAGTCACCGCCTGCGCGCGTGCATGTCACTTTGCAGGCTTGAATGTGCTCTTGGCAGTCTGCCTCAAGATCATCCTCCCCATCCGCACATGCCGACCGAATCAACGCAACCGCCATCTTGGACGCGGAACTCTGCGGGTTCAGGATACCATTCGGTCCAAGAAGACCGTTTGGCCCAACCCCCAGCATCTCACCCGCCTTAAGAGCATTCCTAAGGCTATCGCTGTTGATTTTTGGACCAAAATCCCAATTGCCGTTCGGATTGCTGAGGTCGCCCCCATTGTACGCCCCAACGGCACCTGGGGCGCCCGTGACCACCGGGGGCGGGGGCGGGGGCAGTAAAGGAATTGCCAACATCCCATCGGGGTCAACTGATGCGAGCGGGTTGCCCTTCACGTAGCCGTAGGTGCTGATTCCCCCCTGCAATCCGAGCGGGTCTGACGTCACGAAGCGGCCACTGGCGGGATCGTAGTCACGCTGAACGTTGTAGTGAAGGCCGCTCTCAGCGTCGTATCGCTGCCCAGGGAAGCGCATCGCGAACTCAAAAAGCGTGCCGTCGTGGTCCGGATCCTCGTTTGGTGCCGTCGCACCGAACGCTTCCCCCTTCAGATCCCAACTCCAAACTGCGACGTCACGGGCTGGGTCAACGACAACGCGAGGGGTGCCCAGATGATCCGGCTGAACGTAGTAGAGCGCGCTACCCTTCAGCAATCCGACAGGCAGGTTGTCCAACCAGATCACCTGCTGACGCGCAATACCCGCCTGGTCGTATTCCCCCAGCCATTGCCCGCGCTCATCGTAGAGACTCAGTGCTGAGGCACCTCCGGCCTTACGGGCTATCTGCTGGCCAAGATCGTTGTAATGGTATTCCGCAGCAACCATGCCGTTTCGCTTCACCGCACTCAAGCGCCCCATTGCGTTGTAAGCAAACTCGCGATCCACGCCCTGGATCGAAAGCGTGTTGCCGGCCGCATCGTAGGCACGCGACACGCCCGCAACGCTTTGCAGGCGATGACTGTCGGACGGATAGGCATAGGCCTGCTCAGCTCCATTGACCTTCGCAGACGTGCGATTGCCCGTGACGTCGTAGGAGTAACTGTCGATGATCGAGCCAGTGGCCGCATCCTTGAAGGCAGTCAATCGGCTCAAGGCGTCGTAGGTCAGCGATACGGACGTTGCCCCAGTCCCTCCGGAGGTGAGGCCGGTCAACTCGCCCACGGCACTGAACGAGAAGGCTGCATTCAGTGCTCCCGAGCCACTGCCGATCAACGCCGACGGACGGTAATCCTGGTCGACGTCTCGCGCCAACGTACGCCCGTTGCCGTAGGCCCAGCCCGCAGAGGGGCCGAAGGGATGGCGCTTTGCACTGGAAAGCAACACGACACGAGCAGCACCCTGTCGAGTCACGCCGATCTCGGTGACCGTGCCGGCCGCATCTCGCTTGTAGTCCGCCACCGTTCCGTCAGGATAGGTGACAGAACGAAGTCGGCCAGCATTGGTGTAGGCATAGCTGACGCCCACACTCTGCCCCGATGACGTCTGCACCTTGCGCGTCACATTGCCGGAGCGATCGTAGCAATACTGGGTTCTAGCGCCGTCATCCTGCATGGATGAGAGCCGCCCGGTTGCAAACGACTCATCAGGTGAGCAGATGGTCTCGACTTGGTCATACACGTATGACGCAACAATCGCTTCGTTCCCATAAACCTTGCGCACCACGCGCCCCAGGGCATCGTATGTGTAGCTGCTAGCCGTGCCATTGGCGTCAACCTGCTTCGCCGGCTGCCCTGCACTGTTGTAACTGGCAGTGGTTGCGCCCGTGTCAGGACTCTGGCGGCTCAACAATTCGCCCAGTCCTGAATAGCCGTAAATGGTCGCCAGGCCTTTGGGATCGACCACCTTGGTGGTCCGGCCTTCGACGTCATACTCGTATCGCGTCTCGACCGCCATTCCGGAAACGTCCTGAAGCACCCTGTTGGGCCTTCCATAGGGATCATAGTCAAACTGCGTCTTGCGCTTCAGGGCATCGGTGATGAGCTGGACGTTGTTCGCCAGGTCATAAGTAAAGTCGGTTGAATTCCCCGCTGCCGTCTTCTGGGACACCAGTTGCCCCAACTTGTTGTAAACGCGAGAGAGCGAACGCTTCAGTCCACCACCTGCGTCGAACACCTCCTCTTTGGTGCGATTGCCTGCCACATCGAGGGTGTAGCGAATGTTGTTCCCGGCCCCGTCATTGATCTGGACGAGACGGTGCGCATCATCGTAGGTGTAGCTGAGGGATACTCCATCGGGGTCAACAATCGAGGCGACATTACCTGTCGCATCATAGGAAAGGGAGGTCACGCGATCGTTGGTAGACGCAGCTCCGTCCACGCTGTTCCGCTCGGTTATCGAAGTGAGCTTGCCTCGAGTGGAATAGCCAAAATCATGGATCGTGCCGGTCGCGTCTCGAAGGCGGCTGACACGTCCATTTCGGTCGTAGGCCAGCCGTGTCGTCACTTGACCGAGAGCATTGGTCTCGGACTGAAGGTCACCAGCGCGGTGGCAGGAGCCCCCGAAAACGCCGCAACCCGACTCATCCGCGGTCAGGTAGTAGCTGTACCTGGTAACGTCCTGAACATCGGACCGCGGCCCGTCTTCGGCAAGGACAAGACCGACTTGCGGGCATTGGGTGGCATCCACCGCCGAGCAGTAGGCGGTGGTCCATTGACGAACCCCAGCGGGTGCATTGGTTGCAGCTCCGCACGCATACCCGACCGCAGCCGAATTGGCAGGATCCACCTCGCACCGCGCGACCTCCAGGCCCAACGCGTTGTACTTCCATGAACTGCTGGAAACGGCCACGCCCGCAGAGTTCTTTACTACCCGACTCAGGGGCGAACGCAGTGCGCTATCCCACGTGGTCGTCGTGGTACGCTGCTGCGGGGTGTCGACGGCGTCAACCTGTTCGGCCAGCAGCCCGTCAGCCGTGTAAGTGGTCCTTGTAGTGATTCCCTTGAAGTCCGTGACCGACGCCGGGTAGCCGTTCACGTCATAGGTCATGGCCTTGTAGGGTTGGTTGCATTGGTCACCACAGGCGGCCGAACCGCCCGCGGGCATCAAACGCCCCTTTCCTGTATCCACGAAGCCCAACTTGGAAGTGGCTCCGAGTGGCCCCTTGACGGTGACCGGCAGCGTTCCCTTCCAGGTGGAAGCGGCGTAGTCCAGGGTTGTGGTATCAACTCCGCCAGCGAACTCAGCGTGATAAGCGCGATGGGTGTAGTCGAATTTAATGGTCTCGTAACGGATGCCTTTCTCATCCACAATCCCTGTGAGGAAAGACGTGCCTGCGACAGTGGGGCTGTTGGCTGTTTCGTTGTAGATGTAGCCCTTGCTTGTGGCGTCCGGATAGGTCACCGAGGCAAGCTGTCCTGCGGGGTTGTAGCCAAACGTTTGCGATGCACCGTCTGGCAACATCATCGTGGTCAATCGCGATGAGGCATCATACTTAAAGCTCAAGGTGCGCCCGCTGGCGTCGCCAACGGTCAACAGGAGTCCAGCGACTGGCGCCACATCTGCCGGCGTGGTTGCGTCCGAATACTGCAAGGACAGAAGCTTCTTGCCTGCAGCGTCGTAGACCTCCTTCAGCAAGCCTGTTGCATCGTAGATTTCGGTTTGGCGGTTCGCCGCCAACTGCAATGCATAGCCGGTGCCCGCCTCTCGATCGACGAGCACGTCTGCGACATCGGCGTCGACAGTCCAGCCGCTTGGGGTTCGTGTGAACAGCTCTGAACTTCCATCCGGCCGAATGGCACGAATGAACGTGCGGTCCCCGGCCGCTCCCGTGGTGGGTGCAAGCACCTCGAGTCGCCGATCAAAAAGATGGCGCCACTGACGACCCAAAGAAGAACCCGGGGCACGAGCAGAACTGTTGTAGAACCGCCGGAACATCAGGCCTGATGGAGACTCGAAGTCCGTTTCCTGCCGATAGAAGTTGCCAGTGGAGGTATTGATCGGGTCACCCTCAAACGGGCTTCCTGGATCACGGGCATTGGCCTTTGACGCACTGTCAGCAGCACCACGAGCCCCGGTTCCATCGGTTGCAGAGCCAAGCCCGGCTGAACAGCGTTTCTGACACCCGCCGAAATTTTTTTGGGGCTGTCCAATCAATATCTCGGAAGCAAAAACGTTGTCACTAACACTTCCATTGACGTAGATCGTTGCAGCCCAGCCGTCGGTCCCATATCGCACCGTGACAACGGGCGGCTTGGTGCACTTGGGGTCCTGTTGGCAAGGGGCTTGGATCTTCCCAACCAAGAAGTTGACCGCCGCACCTATGCTCTCAAACGAACCAACCCCGCGAAACGACTGAACCGTGTAGGGAGGGCCGTAGTAGGTGGCTGCACTTGCAGTCGATGCACCGCCTAATGCTAGGCAGAAGGAGAGAATTGCGGCGGCCTTGTGGCTGCGCAGAGGCATGGCTGACGCCATTGGTGCACACTCCATGTGAACAGCGATTGGCAAATCCGGCCAAGGGGCTGTGTCCGACATCAATCCCTAATGCGCGGAACGAACATCCTCCCCCGTTTCCAGCGGGGACCCTCGCATCCTAGAACAAGCTGATGACGTTTTTTGTGCAACGGCACACATTTTTCACGAACTTGCGATCGGTTGTCTCGTCACGTTGGCACCGCGCGAGTTCAGGATAGTGCGGCATCCGTGGCAGTTGCCACGAATCGCAAACGGCTCGACACATCCGCAGATCCGCGCCTCTGTATACCTTGCGAAGCTTCAGACGTATGGTTAGATGCCTCCATCCTGGTGCGGTCAGGCCGCGCCGATCTTCGACCAGTTGCTGCGCTTCCCGCCTTGGACTTCGTATTCCTCCACCAGAAAGGCCTCGAGACGGTCGTTGGCGGGCTGGAAGTTCTTCTTGGCCCTGATGTTGCTCCGTTGGGTTCGAGCGGATTGCTCGCGAACCGATCCGGGAGACGAAAGGCCGTGCAGCACCTCGACAGCGCAGGAGGCCAGAGAGGCCGAAACACCGCAGAGGAGTGCAACGCACTTGCGCTCGGACGCATGGACCCAAGGTGCCGCGATGAAGCAACAGCGCCCACCGGAGAAGTGGCTCGGTTTCGGAACGTCCTCCCCGCGTGGGTTGGTGGAGCGCTTGGCGACAAGCGCCACTGGGTAGGTGGCCGACCCGCCCCCCCCTTTGGCAACCTCAGTCATTGCCAGCCATCGACGGGGACTTCGGCGTCTCGAGGTCCAACGCCATAACGAACAAGGGGCCCGAAGGCCCCCTCCTCATCCGAAGGTGTGCTGCGACCCCAGCACGGTCCATCCTCGGTCCATCAGGTCGCATCGATGCAGCCAGCACTCTCTCTCAGTCATCCTGACTGGATGGTCGGCTGGCACCTCGACCGGCTCCAGTGTTCCTAGAACTGGTGGCAGCGTTGGATGGTCGACCTGGAACAGAACGTGGAGGTGCTCGCCAGTGTAGTCGGCGGTCATTCGATACAGCGTTAGGGTTGGTTTGCTCATGGAAGTTCTCCTATTGGGTAGCGTCGAAGCCGAGCCGGCTTGACTCAATTACTTATCCTCAAGCGCCCAAGAACTCGAACAACCCTTGTGCCGCAAGCGTTTCCATTTGAAAACGTCTTGGAAGACCTGAGTTCCGCTATCCTTTGCTGAACAGGGGACCACAACACCATGAGCCAACGGATCATTGGCCTGGCCTGTATGGCCATGCTCGCTGGATGCAACGCACCCACTCCACCGCCCACGGCGGGCCCCGAACCTATAGCGCTTCCGGCACCTGTTGCAGAGCCCGAACCAGTCTCCGTTCCGGAGGAAGTACCCGCTGCTGTGGCCGAGGAGCCAAAGGCACACGCCGATGATCCGGCGGTGGTAGCGCGCCTGAGAAAGCTGATCAAAGAAAGGGACGCATTGGGCACGAAGGTGTTCCGGGCTGGCGTGTCCATCGATGGGGCAAGTTCGGCCGGCACGGCATACAACGAAATCCACATCCCTGAGCACACGTGTTTTGTGCTCGGCCAGCTGCTGGACAAGGCGGACTTGGTAGCCCCATTGGCTATCGAATACGAGCCGGACTACGAGACTCAAACCACCGAAAATGCGTCAGATCTCCGCATCATGGGCAATTCCTTAGGCAACTTCGCCAGCGTTGCTCAGCGCGTGTTGGACATGCCGCACGACGAACGTGTGATCACTTGGAACCTGGACTGCGCCGGCCAGCTTGGCCTGCCCAAAGCCTACATCAAGCAGGAGGGACAATCCTCGTTCTACGTGGTGACGAACGAGGGCCATGCCCTGAAGGTGTTGGGTGACATAGAGGCCGGGTTTGCGCAGAAGGTCGAAGACGCCATCGAGGCTAACCCCACGGTAGAGGTCGTGATGCTGGGAAGTGGCGGGGGCTATATCGATGAAGCCATGAAGGCCGGTGCCTACATTCGACGCAAGGGACTGGACACCACCCTTTACAACAACTGCTACTCCGCGTGCCCCTTGGTCTTCATGGCAGGGGTTGAACGGCTGAACTGGTCGCCCTACCCCAAGCTGGGGTTCCATCAGATTTACACACCCGATGGCCAAGCCGTCCCGCTTGACAGCCAACCCTACCGGCTCGTGTTTGGCTACTTGACCCGCATGGGCATTGAACCTCGTTACGTGCTGCAGAAAATGTGGTCGGCGCCGCCGTCGGGCATGACCAACGTGGACGGACAGGACGAGGACCTCTGCCAGGCCAACATCACCACCTGGATTCAGCGGGGTTGTTCCAACCGAGACTACGGCCACCTGTGAGGGGCGGCCTCTTGCTCTGGCCCCTGACACGCCGTATAAAGCACCTGCCGGTCGCTAAAGCGTCGGTGTTGTGCCCGCATAGCCAATAGGCTCCGGGTGCCCGAGGTCCACCCAATGGGGGCGCGGGAATCCTTTTCGATTCCGGAGCCCGCCGTTGAGCACGAAGACCCTCAAAACCCTGCGCACCCATTCTTTTCACGCCCAGCAAGGCCGTTGCTACTACTGCAGCGGTCCAATGTGGCTGTGCTCGCCCGACGAGTTGGGCCTGCGCCCCCGTTCGGCCGCCCTTTTTCGATGCACGGCAGAACACCTGCTGGCCCGCCAGGACGGCGGGAAGGACGTGGCAGACAACGTCGTGGCCGCGTGCCACCTGTGCAACCTGCGGCGACACAAGCGCCCTACCCCGGCCCCCTCACCCGACGCCTATCGCGTCCGTGTCCAGCAACGCATGGCCAAGGGGACTTGGCGCCCTGCCCTGTCCAAGGTGGCCGCCCACAAAGGCTTTCACGCCTTATCATGACGTGATCGGCTTCTCACTTTGGCGTTGGATGATCGCGGGGCATGGACAGCAAAAGGATGGCGAAGGAATGGACCCCGTCGTGGGCGGGCCGACACGTAACGGGATCATCGGATTGGCGTTTGCGCCTTGAGGGCTTGGAGCTCGCCTTGACGCTGGACGGACGCACCCACCGGGTCAACGTCGAGGACGAGGCCACATACCGCGTTAACACCGGCACCTTCTGGACCGACATCACGTTCCATCCTGGGCAGGGCCGGGAAGTAAGGGCCGACGGGCTGCCCAACGTCCAGGGCGCCGCCTTGGCTCAAGCGTTGAACGTGGCATTGACAGAGAAACGCCTGCGCGAGGACGTGGCGTTCCTCAAGGGCCAGCAGCGCTCGATAGACGTGTGGCTGGACCACAAGGCAGACCAGGAGCGGGGCTGTTTGGAGCAGCGCCGCTGGTTCACCCACGAGCAGCAGGAGGACGTCCTCGCTGCCCGCCCCAAGATGGATGCGGCCGGTCTTCGATCGCGCCTAAAAAAGCCGGGCGTGGCGGTTCGATTGGGACCGGCTGCCCAAGCGATCGAGCGCTCGCTGGCAGCGTGGGAAGCCGACCACCGCCCTGCATGGGCCGCGCTCAACGCTGCCCACGTGGACCGCGAATTGGTGGCCTGCAAAGACTTGCTGGACCGGGTGGAGAGCAGACCGCTCACCCCGGAACAGGCAAGGGCCGTGGTGTGCTTCGACAACCGTGTGCAGGTGGTGGCCTCGGCCGGCTCGGGCAAGACTTCGATCATGGTGGCCAAGGCGGCCTACGCCATCCACCGCGGGTTCGTGGATCCCAAGCGAATCGTCCTGCTGGCGTTCAACACGGACGCCGCCGAAGAGCTCAAGAAGCGCGCGGTCTTGGCGTTTGAGCGCTTGGGCATGAGGGACGTAACCGTGGAGGCGTCCACCTTCCACGCGCTTGGTTTGCGCCTCATCGGCAAGGCCACCAGGGAAAAGCCCGACGTTCCCGATTGGGCCACCGACGCGGCTGGTGGCGTGCGAAAACTCACCGACCTCGTGGACCAGCTCAAAGACCAGTCGCCCACGTTCCGCCGCCAGTGGGATCTGTTCCGCTTCGTCTTTGGCAAGGACCTTCCAGCGTTTGGTGCACCGGAGCCGTCCGACGTATGGGACGCCCAAGGCAAGGGCGCGCCGGTCACCAACCGCGGCGAGCGGGTGAAGAGCGTGGAAGAGGTGATGATCGCCAACCTGCTCTTCTTAAACGGAGTCGACTACCGCTACGAGGCCCCCTACCCCCACCGCACCGCCGACGAAACGCACAGGCAATACAAGCCCGATTTCTACTACCCCGACTTGAACCTGTTCCACGAGCACTTCGCGCTCGACGCCAATGGCGTGCCACCAGCGCACTTCGAAGGCTACATGGATGGGGTGATCTGGAAGCGACAGCTTCACGCGGAGAAAGGCACCGAGCTGTTTGAAACCACCAGCCACGGGTTGCGCCACGGCGACGACTTCGATCGGCTGGAGCGCGAACTGACCGACCGGGGGTTGGTGCTCGATCCCAACCCTGACCGGGAGATTCCCAAGGAAGGCCAGCAGCCCATGGCATCGGTCGAGCTCGTTGGGCTGGTGCGCACGTTTATGAGCCACGCCAAGAGCAACGGCTTGAGCGCATCGGATCTGCATCAGCGGTTGGACGCGATGCCCGCCGACACCTTCAAGCTGCGCTACCAGATGTTCCTGGACATCGCCGTTCCGGTGATGGCAGCGTGGGACGAAGCCCTGGCAGCAGAGGATGGCATCGACTTTGAGGACATGCTCAACCTCGCCGCCAGCCATTTGGAAGGCGGGCGCGTGGAATCGCCTTACGACCTGGTGATGGCCGACGAGTTCCAAGACGCCTCGCGCGCCCGGGCCCGGTTGTGCCGTGCACTGGTCCAAGGCAAGGGCCGCTTCCTCTTCGCTGTGGGCGACGATTGGCAGTCAATCAACCGCTTTGCCGGCGCGGACGTGTCGGTGATGACCGGCTTTCGCCAGTGGTTTGGTCACGGCCAAGTGCTCAAGCTGGAGCAAACGTTCCGATGCCCCCAGGCGCTGTGCGACGTCTCCAGCGCGTTTGTCTCCAAGAACCCGGGGCAGATCGCCAAGCGCGTACATTCGGCCACCCCTGCCCATGGCCCAGTGCTCCAAGCGTTCCAGGTGGACACCAAGGACCAGCTGGCCGATGCAATCGACCGCTTCGTGGTGAACTTGGCCGAGGGGGTGCGCGATGGCACGATCCCGCCGGGGCGCAACGGCAAGGTGTCGGTTTATGTCTTGGGCCGCTACAACGCCGATCGGCAGTATGTGCCGATGAGGCAAAGCCGGTTCAACCGCTGGGTGGAGGTTTCCTTTCTGACCATCCACCGCTCGAAAGGCAGCGAAGCGGACTACGTCATCCTCCCGGAAATGATCAGCGCCCCGCGTCGGCGCAGCTTTCCTAACACCCGCACCGACGATCCGGTGTTGGCCCTTGCCATGCCCGAAGGAGACACCTTCCCGCTGGGCGAAGAGCGCCGGCTCTTCTACGTGGCCCTGACCCGGGCCCGGCGCACCGTGGCGATGTTCACCGTCCGTGGTCAACGCTCGATGTTCCTTCGGGAGTTGGTGGAAGACGGGATATTGGGGATCACTGACACCGATGGCGAAGCCGTCAAGGAAGAAGCGTGTCCGGCCTGCAAGCAAGGCGTGCTGGTGCTGCGCACCGGCCCTTATGGGGAGTTTCGCTCCTGTTCCAATTTCCCCGTTTGCAGCTACAAGCCGAGGCGACGCGGTGTAGACCCCTCTCCGCTCGCCACCCCACCGTCGCTCCCGAAACGCGCGTCGGCGGTGCACCCGAGCCAGCCGGTCCGCTCTGCCTCCGTTCCCCAGCCTACACCTCCCAGTCGGACACTCTTCTCCTTGCTCGAATCCTTCAACAATGGGCTGGCGGAGATCAACCGCAATGTTTCCCGCGCCAGCGCTGTGCAAAGCGCGACGTCCGACTTGAAGCATCGAATCTTCGCTGAAAGAAGCACGATAGAAAGTGCATTGGAGTTGGCGCGATCCGCAATCTCGTTGGAAGAAAAACTGAAAGACCCTCGCTTCAAGGAAGCCTACGAATCTCTGTCCGAAGCACTGGATGCAAACCGCCACGAGCCCGAAGAGGCGCAGTCGCGGGTGGAAACCCCACTGCCGACGTTCTCGCGCAGCCAGCAGCATCCAGAAGAAGACATTGATGCCGCGATCCAGCGGTCGTTTGATGGGCTGAGGGAGGATCGGGACGCATTCCTGTCCGCAATCCATGGTCAGCTCGCAGGGGACTCCGTTCTGCGCCACCACTTTCTGACTTCGATCGAAAAGCTGCACGGACGCCACTATCTGGTAGCCCTAGACCCCACGTCCTCTTGGCACCGCATCTAAGGAACCCATGTGGAAGAGGTTGCGTGCAACTTGTGGAACTCAAAGGCTGTGGGATGATGGCCACATAAGCAAGGAGCCGGGCATGACCATCCAACTTGACCACCTCCTGTATGGCCTAGCTGCAGCGGCAGTCTCTGGCGTCATCTTCGCCTTCAAGCGCGATGCGCTGATCCGCAGTCGCAACGCCTCCAAGATCGAGCACCTGAAGGCCGGCCTCCCCGCCTCCCCGTCCCATCGGGCTTCGCTCGATGAGGTCGACGACACCGTTAAAAAGATCGACAACAGCTTCTTGCTGCAGGACGAGGATCCCTACGGGAACCATCTGTCGACCAGCGGTGAGCCGCATGGCTACTGGGGCCGGAACCGTGTCGGCCCGGGCTGAGCGAACTTCGACTGCCAAGATGCAAAACGGCGGCTAGTGGCCGCATTTTTTTTCTCACGGCCGTCTTTCCTCCCCCCATCCTCCGAACGCGGCCAACAAACTGACCTAGTCCAGCAATAGGAGGTTCGGTTGAGCGCAACTTTGCACCTGACTGATGCATGAGAACATTCCAGAAGGAATCCGGAGAACGCCGTGTCGCCCATCACCACCTACGCTCTCATCGCGGCTCTCACCGTGGTCGTTGTTGCGGCGCTGGTCTACGCCTTCAGGCGAGACGCAGAATCCGAACGGATTAAAACGGCGAAGGTGCTAAGACTCACGCAGGCGCTGCCCGCTTCACGTCCATACAACGAAACAGCCGCCGAGGCGGAAGTGACACTGCCGAAAATCGAGACATCCGCGTTCAGCGATACGGAAGATGCCTATCGTAGGAACCACGTCTCGGTGATCGGTGAACGCGATGGATTCCACGGAACAAGTAACATCGGCCCTCCTTAAGATCGAATGACAGCACGACCATTGAAGCCCGATTTCAGCCGGCCATACTGGAAACGCATCTAGGAACCTTAGGACTCTTGTTTTTGGCCAGTGACCGAGAGTGCGGGGGACCACCAAGTGACGCGCCACAAGGGAGTTCCACTGGGCAGCTCCTCTCCCGATTCTGCAGGACAGCCTGGCCAGAACGTGGCCGCCAACCGAGGTGGCTGGTTGCGCTGGTGCAGAAGGGCAAAGAGCCCAGTGAACTCCTGATCAAATAGTCGACAGCGTCGGGTTCCGAACGCACTCCAGGCAGGCTCGATTCGGAGGAGAGCTTCGACTTCTGGCGACTTGCAACATGGGCTGCTCAGGAGCAAAGTTCACTCATCCAGGGGGGACGTCGTTCCCTGCCGCGCTTCTCGACCGGCTCCTTCTTCTAGCTGTTTGATCTCTGCGTTGAGCGATTGAGTGTAGTCAGGGCCAAGGCAGAACTGCATGCAAATGAGACAAGACTCATAACCCATTTCTCTATTAACGGGGCTGGCGTCCCCGCCAGAGCGCTCTCTCATGAGAGCATTCTTGGCCACCAGCCATACTGTCAGCAGTCGAACGTAAGTTCCACAGAATTTCAATAGTGTTGACCTCACCCAAGGATCCAGTCCATTACCCTACCGATTCATCCAAAGAAGCGGTTGGAAGCCTCGCCTTCCGAGCCCAAGACGTTCTATCCTTCAATAAACCAAAAGGGGATGGGTCATGCCGGAGCATCCGATATACCGTAACGCGCTCAACGCGATACAGGTTGGCGTGGAGGATTTCAACGAAGGGTCCCCACCCCGACTGTCTTCAGCCGTCCGAAACCTGACCGCCGGCATTCTCCTCCTGTGTAAAGAGAAGCTTCGCCGTCTGTCGCCCGAAGACGAGATCTTGATTTGGAAGCAAATCAGCCCGTCGCTGGATGACAATGGGAAAGTCATCTTTGAGGGGTCTGGAAAGACGACAGTTGACGTCTCTGAGATCATTTCCCGCTTTAAATCGCTCGGCATTGAAGCAGATGGAAAGCTCTTAGACCGTATCACACGAGTCAGGAACCGGGTCGAGCACCACCACGTTGATGACGTGGGTCAGATCCGAGGCGCTTTCGCTGACGGTCTTCTTTTCCTCTCTCAGTTCATGCCGAAGCACCTAGGGGTGGACCCTCAGGACGAGATAGACGACGACTCTTGGGCCCTCCTAGTAGCCGAGAAGGAGATCGAAGACCGCCTCAGAGCAGAGTGCAGGGCGTCTTACGCTCCAATCGACGGGCCTACCTCGCTGACGGATGCTATTGAGCGCGAGGGGTGCCCTGAGTGCAGCTCCCATTTGGTCAGGCAAACTCAAGCCCAAAACACCAACCCATTTGAGGCCCAGTGGGCGTGCCGAGCTTGCGGTCATAGCAGCTCAAATCAGGAGTGGCTTGGTCGCATCCTTCCTAACTTCTTTGCCGGCGCAAGCTTCCTGGCTGCAAAGGATGGCGGGCCTGACCCCCTGGATACCTGTCCAGAATGTAACGAGGAGGCATATGTTCACGAGGAGGAGATGTGCCTCGCCTGCGGCTTTGAGCTTGAGCCGAGCGAATGCGCCGTCTGTTCACAGCCACTTGGCCTAGACGAGTATGGCGAAACAATCTGTTCATATCACCGCTATGTCGCAGAGAGGGAGCGAGACCGGTAGAAAGCCGTAGGACATTTGTGGTTCTCGAGGAGGTCCTCGTCCGCCAACGCATAGGGAAATCATGCGAGTTGCAGATCTTGCCATCCATAACTTCCGTGGCGTGAGTGAGGGCTACTTGCGCTTCAGCAAACACGTGGTGCTAGTTGGGAGCAACAACACCGGCAAAACCACTGTTATCGAGGCCCTCACCCTGATCCTTGGTAGGGATCGTCTGATACGGGACCTCACGGAGCACGACTTCTTTGGGTCGGATCCACTGCCGGATGACCGCATCAAGCTGATTGCGACTATCACGGGCTTTGAAGGCAATGACCCCAATCAGCACTCCGAATGGTTCAGAGATGGACGCGCTGTCCCGAAGTGGTTGGACGAGGCGACCGGCAAGATTCACCCGTTGCCGACAGAGACCGCTAAACAACTCTGCTGCCAGATTGCAGTTCAAGCCTATTTTGACCGGCTGTCACTCACAGTGGAGGTCGTGCGCTACTTCCACGACCACGATGGCGCAGTCGACCCTTTCGATGAGGACTCGCCGGTAGCGGTTCCCCATCGGCTCATACAGCATTTTGGGTTCTTCCTGGTTAGAGCAAGTCGGACCTGGGATCGAGTGCTGTCGTGGGGCAGCGAGCTCTTTCGCAGGACCCTCCATGCCGCAGCCGCGCAGCCAGCCGGCGCTATCATTGCCCAGCGGGACCAGCTGCGATCGCCTGAAACAGCCATTGAGGACGACAGGCATATTGCGCCCCTAGTTAACAGCGTGAACGATGAGGTCGCGCGCTGTATTGCAGGCTCGCCTAAGCTGAGGCTTCGTGTCACTTCCACGGACAGCCGCTCGGTATTGGATGCCGTGGCGGCCCACTACGCTGTGCCGAACGGACCTAGTGTGCCCGCCGCCCGCCAAGGAAACGGTTTGATTTCATTGCAGGGGCTGTTCCTCCTCCTTGAGCTTGGAAGACTGCGTGCTAAAGGCGGCGAAGGCTTCACCATGGCCTTGGAAGAGCCAGAGCTTCATCTGCCTCCGGCAACTCAGCAGCAGATTGTGCTGAGAGTCCAAGCACTGTCCTCACAGACATTTGTCACCACCCACTCTCCAACCATTGCCGCGATGGCTGATCCCACCTCCGTCTTGCTGCTTAGAAACACTGGTGGGATTTTGACCGCCAAGCCTTTCTTGGAGAAAAATCTTGATGGTCAAGCGGCTAACTGGCGACGCAAGTTCTATCAGCACAACCGGACTGAGGTCATTAACGCCCTCATGCACTCGTTTGTGCTGGTCCCCGAGGGCCGTTCAGATCACCTGTTGCTACAGACACTTCTCAAGCCACTCATGCTTAGACAAGGCTGGGCAGGCGAGCATGCTCACTCATTCGGGTTGGAGGTCGGCCTAGTTCCAACCGAAGATGCCAAGGTTGTTGAGACTTGGACCGACCTTCAGCGGGTGCATCCGTGCGTTTGCTGCCTTGTGGACGGCGACGGAGAAGGCTTCCGATACTCCGCGGAACTTGCTCAGGCGGGGGCTCGTCCCGGCTCTATCATCAGGTGGTCCGATGGTCAGATGCTGGAAGATGTCCTGTCTTGGATCTTCTCTGCTGACCCAGCTGCGATTGCGGTAGTAACGAGGGATACTCCGACGTTGGCGGATGCCGATGTGCCCATGGTCGTAGCGCATGCAAAAACGAAGAAGTGCGACTTGGTGCTCTACGAGTCTATCGCGGATGCCATCGTCAGCAACGAGGCATGTAGAGGGCGAGCGTCGGACCTATTCAAGGGCATGGCGTTGGCCTGCGCCGATCTGGAGAGCGCCCGCTTTAGCAGGGCCGAGAACATCTGGGTCTTCCAGCCATGACCGTTACCGTCTTTTCCGGCGGGGCGGGCAGTGGAAAGACATACCAGCTGATGCAGAAGCTTGCAGAGGTCATTGCCGAGACGCCTTTGGAGATCGGAAGTAAGGTTTTAGCGCTGACCTTCATGCACGGCGCTAGGCGACGCTTAGATGATCGACTTGCCCGGGTTCCGGGAATTGAACGTCATTACGAATGCGCCACACTAGACAGCTTCGCCGCCCGGCTTGTTCGACGCTGGCAGTCGCTGGCTACCCAGGAGCACTACGGTGAGCCGCGTGAATCCGAATACGAAGAGACGTGCCGGGTAGCCGCAGCCCTTCTCAACCACCGCCACGTCGTGCTCTGGGTGAAGGCCTCATATCCCATCTTGATCATTGACGAGGCTCAGGATCTCTCTGCAAACCGCCTAGATGTCGTCCGTCACCTCGCATCGGAACTGACAACGCTCATTGCTGCCGATGAGTTCCAGTGCCTGGACGGTGACCTTCGACCGAATCCGGCATGGGGCTGGCTCCAAACCCAAGAAGACCACGTAAAGCTGGAGCGGACGATGCGCACAAACGTGGATTCGTTGCTCAACGCCGCCGCTGCACTCAGGTCTGGCTTGGATCTCCCCATCGGCCCCCGGTTCTCTGTCAGAGCGACAGCGAACGCTGCACTGGCGTCTACCTTCTTGAGTAACCAGATCGCATGGAAGGTAAGGGAGAAGTCCTTGGCAGTTATATCCCCTGTAGTGAAGGCCTTCGCAGAAGAGACTGTGATGACGTCTGCCACCAAAGCCACCAAGCAGGGCAATGGGCCCTACCGAGTCGATTGGGAACAGGCCGAGGAAAAGGTCGTGGAAGCACTCTTGGCTCGGATAGTGGCTCCCGCTGTTGCTACCCCTGCCGAGGCCTTGGAGGCGGTGAGAGCGACAGGCAATCAAGGCCTCTATGACGAGTTTGCCAACTGGGTAGACCGATTGATTCGGACCAAGCGTGACGTAGCAATCTCCCGAGAGATGCTCTCAGGCGCCGTTAAACAGATTTGTGCAAGCCGCGTCAGGTTCCAGCGCTCTTCGGACTTCGGTTACAAGGCGATGTCCGTGCATAGGGCAAAAAACAGAGAATTTGACCATGTTGTGGTTCTTTGGCCTGCTGCAACGCCAGGAGACAGTGAACAAAAGCGGCGGTTGCTCTACAACGCGGTGACCCGGGCAAAAGTGGAGTGCTTGGTACTTGTTCAGGCGAAGAAGCACCTTGATGTGCCTCCCTTCAAGCAATAGCCAAGCGGCGCCATGCGCCGTCTTTCGTTAAGTAGATTCTGACAGTTCGCGCAGCCTCTTCAGCGCTTCCCTCTGCTTGGACGCAGGCAGTCGTGAGACCAGCAGAATCACCTCGGCCAATGTGTCGGAGGTGGCGTGAAAATATGCTACCGGTAGACCCAAGGCCTTGGCCAAGGCTTCGGATGTCGCTGGATCCGGGTCGTGCTGCCCTGTTTCGTAGCGGCTCACCCTCGTCGCTCCCGACACCGAGTCGACCATGCCAATGCGCTCAGCGAGTTGGGCTTGCGTCCACCCCTTCGCGACCCGCGCACTGCGCAGGCGCTTGCCATAGACCGTAGCGGGCGTCTTGGGTTGGGGCATCCGGAATCTTGCACCACAGCTGAACTCCTTCCAAGTCTGACGGTTGGAACCGGAATGCACATCTGCGATTATCGTAAATGCCACCGCGTCGGTGGTCTACAGGGGATTACCCATGCAGCACGCACGACAAGGAGCCGTCGCGCTCCTCGCACTGGCCATCGCCAGCTTCCCCGCCTTGGCCCAAGCACCCTCTGAAACGAAGCCCGGCTTCTTCCGGCAGCTGGGAAAGAGCCTGAAAGACGCTGGCCAGCAAGCACTGGGCGCCAAGCCAGCAACCAGCAGCACGTCCGCCGCTGGCCCGCTCTACACCCCAATCAGCGGTGCGGGCCGCATCAACGGGCTTTTCAAGAACGAAAACCACCAGGCCGCCCAGCAGGGCCGGTTGGACTGGCCGCGGGTCGCGCTGACCTACAAGGAATGGGGCGCAAGCTTGCCCTGTTGGACCGTGGAAGCCCGGATCTGGACCAGCGCCACCGCCTCGACCACCGAGACCTTCCGGGCATGCGCGGACGCCCCATTGACTATTACCGACGACCTCGGGGAGCAGGCAGAGCTCAACAGCAATGCTCGAGCCAAGGCGACGACGGACTTGATGGTGGGCTTGAGGGTACGCCCTGGGAAGCCGAACACGGGGGACGATCGGACTGCCGGCCCCACCCCACCCAGGGAACCGTTCAATGTGCGCACCACCCAAGACGGTGTGGCGCGGCAGGCCCGGAAGGTTGCCCTGAGCGCTGCTTGGATGTCCGGCTTCTTGCGAGCTGATGACCTCTATCCCGGTCCCTCCGGGATGCTCACGCCCTTCCGCGACACTCGCATGTGGATCGCCGGCTTTGATCCGACCGGCAACCGCGACAAGTAAGACCCCACCTCAACCAGGAAGAGACCCTCATGAACACGATCAGGAACATCGCTTTCGCCGTGACCACTGCTTTGGCTTTGACGGCCTGCGGCAGCAAGCCCTCCGACGAGCAGGCCAAGAAGGCCATTACCGCCGAATTTGAGCGCGCGCTCGGCAGCCAAGTTTGGGTAAAGGAGTATCGGGACTTCAGCCTGAGCGGCTGCAAGAAATCGGAAACTATTGACGGAGTGATCTGCGACGTGGGCGGCTCTGTCGTCCTCGACATCGGTGGCGTGCCCCAGGCCCGGCCGTTCGTTCAGCCAGTGCGCTTCTCAAAGGCTTCTGGCGAGTGGACCGCCCACAAGCTCTGACCCGGCGCCATGACGACTACACGCTCATATGCGCACATCGGCTGCGCGACTGTCCTGCTCGGCGGGGCCGGCCTGGTGTTCACGGCTGGCGGTCTTGAGGCCCTGCAGCAGGAGGCCACTCTGGGCTGGCTCGCTATCGCTGGCGGCTTGGCCATCTGGACCGTCTTGGGCTTTCTCTACTGGATCAACGCCCGGGCCTACCGGCATCAAGAAGAGGCACAACGGCAACCGTACGCCCCACCCTCGCCCAAGCGCGGCGGTTTCTGGAAAGGCTTTTTCGTCACTTGGGCCGTCGTGGTGGCTGCCCACTTGGCCGCTTTCCTCGGAATGGGCTTCGCTGACCTACTGCCACATCCTGAGCAACGCCGAGCAATCTTCAGCCTGCTCGTCCTGGCGCTGGTGCCGGCGCACGTGGTGGTGCCCGGTCTGGTGGGAATTATCTATAGCTTGATGCGCCAGACCTCACCCAGGTAGGCGCCTCTTCATGATCCTCTCAAGAGGCCCCGCTTCGGCGGGGTCTTTGCGTTGCGTCCATCCATTAAATCTGGCACAAGGATTCTAGGACGCATATCAGCGAGGCAAGGGAATGGCGGACACTGGAGCTGACGGGGAGCAGACGAAGAAGGAAGCCGGCAATGCTGGCGCCAAATCGCCTTCGCACATCGCTTCTGCGCTAACAACGATGGCGGGCGGCATCTTGGCCGTGGCTACCCTGATCGGGTTCTTCCTCCATTTGTCCGGTGATGTCGCGCATTCGACCTACTTGACGGAGATGGGCGTTCCTGCGGCCCTCTTCCCCCAAGCCACCGATGCAAAAATCATCCATGGCTACTACGTGGTCATCATCCAAGGCATTCGCCTGATCAGCGACATTCCTTGGGGCATCGTGTTCACGATGATCGGAATGTCCACGCTGTCCATTGTCATCGCGCGTGCGCCAGTCAAGGAGAACACAGCGATGCGAGGGTGGCTCGAACGGCGATCCTATTGGATCAGGCAACCCATCGTTGCTCTCCTGGGATCAGCGGTGTTCCTCTCTGCCGCAGCCAGCATCGGTTGCTTTGTCCTGCTGCTGGCCATCGTGCCGGGCCTTGTAGGGGAGAAGTTTGGCAAAAGCAAAGCCGACGAAACAAAGAAGCCGCTTCTTGCGAAAGCCTCAGCAAAGACCTCAGAGCTCTGGAAGGATTCCGAGCGCCTCGCTGAAGGCCGCGTTGTTGAGACCAGTGACAGCTGGATCGCGATCTACGACAGCGAGCTAAAGATGGTGCGAATTCTTAAAAATGATGGCATTGAAATAAGAACTTACCTATCGACTGCAAAGGCGTCTGATCAGGCAAGCCCGCCCGTGCAATCGCAGTAACTCCATCTGCTCAGGAGAACGTTTTGCCCAGCGTGTTCTTTTCCTACTCCCACGCCGACGAGGGCCTTCGGGACCAGCTCGAGAAGCAGTTGGCCATGCTCAAGCGGCAAGGTGTGATTGAGACTTGGCATGATCGCCGCATAGGCGCGGGGCAAGAGCTTGGCCAGGTCATCGATGACCACATCAACAGCGATGACATCATTTTGCTATTGGCCAGTCCGGACTTCATCGCCTCCGATTACTGCTACGACATCGAGATGAAGCGGGCCATGGAACGCCACGACGCGGGCGAAGCCATCGTCATTCCCGTGATTTTGCGTGCTTGCGACTGGCACCATGCGCCCTTCGGAAAGCTGCTCGGCACACCCAAAGACGGAAAGCCTGTCACCCAATGGCCGGACCGGGATGAAGCGCTCCTCCAGGTGGCCAGAGCGGTCCGGGACGCCGCCGGACGCGTATCAGGGAGCCAGGTCCCGGCTGCGGTGAGAAATTCCCCATCGAAGGCAACCATCACCCAAAGTGACGCCAGCCCGTCAATAACCGGCCCACGCTCGAGCAACTTGCGGTTGTCCAAGACCTTCACCCAACGGGATAAGGACCAATTCAAAGCTGAGACGTTCGAATACATCGCCCGTTACTTCGAGAACTCTCTTGCTGAACTACAGGCCAGGAACCCAGGATTCGAAGGCGTGTTCCGGCGGGTGGATGCTAACCGCTTCTTTGCCACGATCTACAAGGATGGCAAGGATGTTGCCCGGGCGACCGTCTATATGGGTGGCATGCTGGGCGGGATCAACTACCTTCAAGGCGAATCCGACAGCAGCAACTCGTCCAACGAGTCCCTGTCGGTCGATGCTGACGACCAAATGCTCTTCCTGACCAGCATGGGCATGTCATCGTTCGGACGCGAGCATGAGCGGAAGCTGAGCCAAGAGGGGGCAGCGGAGCTGTTGTGGAGCTTGGTCATAGAGCCACTTCAACGACGCCACAACTGGTAGGTGAGGCATGCTCTCAGCAAACGAATTCACGGTCGGCAGCATCGGGCAGGCAACCCCACTGTCCCTGGTCCTTCCGCGCCATGAGCATGAGGAGACCATTTTGATCGGGAAATGCCTGGGCGGCACTGCGGCTTTCTTTCTAGGCGATCGAGAGCGCTTCAAGTGGTTTGAGTCTTCAGGCAACAATCACTGGCATGGACTAATTATTCCTAACGTCCGCATCGAAGTGGATGAGGCCAGCATCTTTGATCCGGGCCGAACAGAAGCAAAACCCGGAACAGTCATACGCCACGGAACCCAGCTGATTGCAAAGGCCAAATCCCTTACGGCTTCCCGCGACCTTGATCCAATCATCCTGGAGGACGGACTGACCGAAACATCACAAGAACATGCCGGCTTTTTTCGATGGCAGGTTGTGGTTGGGTTTGACAGTAACAGGCGCGTCCTACACGCCGTATCGGCTGGGTGACCATCACAAGCGATCAATCACTACCTTTTCTTGCCAGCGTTGACATTCCATCATTTTGATATAGAAAGATCAAAAAATGGAATGCACGTAATGTTCCCTTCTCTCGATGAAGCCAACTCGCTACTTCACCCATTTGGCATTTCTCTGCGACAAGAAGCCCAGAGCGAACGCGTCTGGCTGGACGGCTGGATTGACTGGAGAGCAACACTATCGGGGTCCGTCAACTCTAGCTTCTCGACCATCGGACACTTCTGGGCAGAGTGGATTTGGTATGTTGCTTGGACGCTTGAAAGTTACAGGAAAAACAATCTATTCACGAAAGAATTTGTCAATCGAGACTTTCAAGGCCGCGTCAAACTTTTAGCCGAGATGGAGATCTATCATTCCCGAGGAAGCAAAGAGATTGACGAAGTAATCCGAGGAGACGAAGTTTCTATCTGCAACTTGCCTGCGGACTGGAACGATCGCCTCTTGGTCGCACTCGCCCATCCAAATAACGGCGCTGCATTTTATCACGGTCATCTTTGCGACATCGCCTGGAACATTGATCCGGAGGCAATGAATAGCCACGCTGGGCAATGAGCAGCCTCCGCACGTGACAACTCGGGATCCTTACGTCTAGTATTACTGACTCTTGCAACCAACAGATCTCCGGGCACCCAATGGAAGAGGACACCTCCAGCCGCTCCTCACATCAACCGCGAGATCCTATTCACGAGGCGACGCTCTGGACCTTAAGAAAGTTGAAGGAAGCGACTTCAAGACACCCTCTTGACGAGGAGACTTTCTCCGCCTTTATTCTGAGCGGACTATACTTCACCGCACCACTATTCTCCGCATTTCTTGGTCGCCCTGAAAAATCAACGAATGCCAGCTGGGGAATTTTCAATAAGAGTGGAGGCGGTGATGACCACCTCTCAGAGACGAGCACGGGCGCTGATTTCTGTTTTGTTCTGGGTCGCGAAAATGAGTTCGCCGAAGTTGGCTTCTTTCAGGCAAAGCATCTGAAGGCCAACAAGCCAAGAACTCTCAACGTGAGACACGGCCCCTCGGAAACGTCGGGGGGGAATACCCAGCTCGCAGTGCTTCTCGGTTTTGCGTGCCGACTCATGGCATCGACAGATGCACCAGGGTTCGCCCATTTCAAGACCATCAAAACCAATCTAGATGCGGCAGCATATTTAAATAAGCAAAAGGAAGGCTACATTACAGATCTTACCTCTAAAATTGAATGGGTTCATCACATCATCTACCATCAAGGCGAACCTACAGCCATACCACTATCTAAACTTGATCGAGAAACGATAATTGCAGAGGTAAAAAGAAAACCCCCTAGGTCACACAAGATCACACACATGGGAAGCCCTTTTAGCGATCTGATCTTGCAAGCTTTCGATAGCGAAGGCTCAGGCTGGCTTAGAATCCAAAGAAGTTCGTTGGATGAGCTTCTACCTGCACTCGCCGAAATTTCGACCGTCATAGTTTCGGACGACAGGGGCGGAAGGGCTTTGGTTCCCAAGGGATGTAGCGATCTGACACCAGCTTTGGACTTGAGTGCCATGCCGCACCACGCAAACCGAGAGTTGTGGGAATCACTCATAGCGCGACCTGCACGCCCACGCGCAGGGCCTTAGCGTCATGTCACTGGTTCCCAGCCAAGTCTTCTGAAGGTACCCCCGTCGAATCTCAACAGAGGACACTCGGTGAGCCACTTCTCAGTTGCAAACCGATATGTGGCGTGGGTTGGCAAGACAGGTCAAAAGCTGGCAGCTACGACTCTCGATGAAGCGCTACGGCACCGGGAGGGAAGAAGGACGCACTTTGGGTTTCCGTCCCAGCAAAATCAAGGGCGCAGCTAAATTTATCTCGACCCAACTGGCCTCTCTTATGATTTCAGGGAGCGTGAGCAATGACGGCGGCGCTAATGACGACGTATCAGTCCTTGCCAGAAGACAGACTCTTGGCATGCAAGAAACTGGCGAAATCGTCGTCGCCAACGTTCTTAGCCTCCTCTTCTGGCTCCCCCTCTTCCACGGACGCCCCCGCAGCAATGAGTGCCTCGGCGATCTGACGCTTCACCTCGAAACCGAGCTCGATGTCACGGGCGAGCCAGACCAAGGGAGGCTGATCCTCATCGTCGTCTGTGTAGGTATACGCGTCCGGGTCCAGCCCAGTAGCCAAAAGCGCCCTCACAAGCTCTACATCCCCTATCACGCAAGCGTTGTGCAGTTGGGGATACATCAGTGACCGCCCGCGCTCGTGGAGGGCCTCTGGCAGCGCCTTCACCGCGTCCAGCATCTCGTCGAAGCACTCACGAAAGGGCTCACTGCCCCCGTAGAGGTCGTCGAAGCCCATGGCGGCTGCAATGTCTGCGTGCATATCGGTTCCCTATTTGGAAGAACTAAACGTGCCGTCCAACAATGCGCGCTGAGGCCAGCCTCGTGGCCAACTGCTGGCTGCGCGCATGGCATGCCCAAAGAAGTGATTTGGATCGGTGAGCATTAGCATCAGAGACGATGGAAGCCTTAGTCGCGGCTGATACCACCATCCGGCAACAGACCTCATTCCTCACCCAAGTCACTCCTGCCCAACCGAAGTCCCCAGTGGAGCACCGGGTGGCAAGCCTCGGCCAGCGCCCGCGGGGCAAACTCCGTTTCATAGGCGTGGGCATGTTCTTGCCGGTCGGACAGCTCGTGGCCGGTGTACTCCTCCCGGAGCTCACGGTGGACACCTTTCGCTTTGAGCGCGCCGATGACGGTGTCACGGAAGCTGTGGTGCCCCACCCTGCCGCCACCTCGGGCCTTGATGCCCAGCTTGACCAGGTAGCGAGAGAAGGCGTGCTGCGCCCTGCCGGCGGGCCCATTCTTTGCGTCAAACGTCAGCTCCGGAAAGAGCTTGGTCTCGCCAGCCGCCTTTAGCCTACGCACCCGCTCCCACAACCCCAACGCGATGAGGTCGGGATGCACCGGCGTCTTTCGGTCACTGGCGTCGGTCTTGAGGCTCTTGTGTTCACCAAGCCAGGTGAAGTGGAAGATCGGGATCCCCTCCTCCTCCCGGCAGTCCTCGAGTTCCAGACGGGCCACTTCATTGGAACGCGCCCCGGTGTAGAGGAGGATCAGCGGGATCCACTTGGCCGCATCGCCCTTCAGTTGCCGGAAGTTCTCAGGGTCAAAGACGCGCTGCACCTGGTCCGGAGAGAACGCCTGCGAGCCGTGCGTTTTGGCCCGCTGCTTCTTGACCTGCTTTGACACCCGAGCGTGACCCTCCGCAGGGTTGTCGCCGACGGGATAGAGCCCCGAGGTTTGCGCCCAGTCCAGGAAGGTCACGCAAACCGAGAAGCGGTTGGCGATGTAGGTGATCACCCGCCCCAAGGATTGCTCGTGCAAGAACCAATCGGCGAAGTCCAGGCGGGTCAGCTCCTGCAACAGCACCGGTCGGCCATTCTTGCGTTGCCCTGCCAAGAAGAGCTCCAGGTCAACCAGCGCTTTCCGCTTCTGAACGATGGTCTTGCCAACGTTCTTACCTTGGATGCCCAACAGGTATTTCTCGCGCGCATCCGCAAGCGTGATGCCCACTGGCACGGGCGACCGCTCACTGCCCACCGGTCGAGAGGGACGAGGTGCCGAGGGCGGCACAACGCCTTCGACGGCGGCGGCCAATGGGTCGAGCGCCAGGAGATCGCGAACGGTCTCCTGAAACAACACGCGATCACGATCGTCGTTGATCTCGACACGACCCAGCTCCACCCCGCCCGGCAGCTTGACCCCTTGAAGGGTCAACTCGCGGATAGGCTTTCCCTTGAGCATCTTCAAGAGCTCATCCAGCTCCGGTCCCATACCGTCATTCCTGAGGGCAGCGAAGATCTGAGCATAGCCTGCCTGCATCACCAGCGCACAAGCGGTGGCGACACGCGCACAGGTCGTCGCGGTGGCGCGTTTGATGACTTTGCAGCCCAGCAGGGATTGAAGATCGCGCGGCACCTTCAGCCGAACGTAGAAGCGGCCAGTGGTGCCGCGGACCAAGTAGTGCGCTACTCGCATGACAGAGTGTCCAAGCGAGTGTCCAAGGCCGCAAAAAGAAAAACGCCCGCAAATCACTGATCTGCGGGCGTTTCCTATCAACTGGCGGAGTGAGAGGGATTCGAACCCTCGATAGAGCTTTTGACCCTATACTCCCTTAGCAGGGGAGCCCCTTCAGCCGCTCGGGCATCACTCCGGGGTTTTCACCGCGTCTGGTGCGTTGCACCTCAGCGGG
>Ga0153921_1000176_pt1 | contig 47147 bp, 41 predicted proteins | sample TSNJ005MetaG_FD_104691 | JGI IMG/M metagenome (GOLD analysis project Ga0153921, IMG submission 104691) | Attine ant fungus gardens microbial communities from New Jersey, USA - TSNJ005 MetaG | ecosystem: Host-associated > Fungi > Mycelium > Unclassified | place: USA: New Jersey, Brendon T. Byrne... | reverse complement strand
GAACGCACCGATGCCGTCCTGCATGCCCAGGTCGATGTTGATGAACGAACCGCCAATACGTCGACCATGGTTGATGCCGAACTGGGCTTCGCTGAGGCGGTTGCTGCTCAGAGCGAGCTTGCTGTCTTCGACGAAGTTGTTGGTGCGCAGGTAGGCCACGCCGGTGTTGAGGGAGGTTTTGCTCAGGGCGTCGCGGTGGATCACTCGCTCCAGGCGCAACTGGTGGTTTTGGCTGTCGCCGGACTGTTTGAAGTTGAAATCATTGGCCTGCGCCAGGGCGCGGTATTCGGTTTCGCTGTAGCTGTAATTGAGGCTCCACCAGCCGTAGGGTAGGTTGTAATTGAGCATTGAGTTGCGCGAGGTTTTCTGGTGGTCACTGATCGCATCGTGGCCGCCACGCAAGGAGAGTTGGTCGGCCAGGCCCAGCGGATTGTCCCAGTCCAGGTTGACGCCCCACTGCTGCTCACCGGTGCTGCGTTGGCCGCCGTTATGGCGTGAAAGGCCAACGCGCCACGGCTTTTGCGGGGTGTTTTTGACCAGTACTTGGCTGCCGCCGACGTTGTTGCCCGGTGCCAATTCCATCTGCGCCTGGTTCGACGGCAGGCGGTTCAACTGGTCGACCATCTGCTCGATTTCGCGCAGGTTGAGCAAGTCGCCGGTTTTGCCAGGGAAGCTCATGGCCAGTTGACGGTCAGTTATCCCGCTGCCTTCGGCGCCCTTCATGCCTTCCAAGCGGCCTTCCACCACTTGCACCTTCAGGTTGCCGCTGGAGAGGTTCTGTTGCTGCAGGTAGGCGCGACTGGTGACCAGCCCTTTGGCCAGGTAGTGATCGGTGATGACCTTGAGCAGATCATTGAGCTGCGGCACGCCGAGGCATTGGTCGATATAGGGTTTGAGCAGACTGGCGCGCTCACCTTCGGACAGCGCGTCGGCACCGGTGAGTTCGATGGTGTTGATCGGGAAGCAGCGGGTGTCGACAGGTGCTGATGGCTTGGCTGGCGCGGCGGTTTTGCCGGGCAGGTCTTTGAGTTCTTCTAGGCGGCGTTGCTGCTCTTCGAGCAGGCGGTCCTGGCGGTCGCGGATCAGGTCGGTGACGCCTGGAGTATTCTGCAGGGGCGCGGCTTGTGCCACTCCGGCGATGCCCAGGCAAAAAAAAGCGGACAGCAGGCTGAGCCTGGTCCGATGTACCAAAGGCCGCATTTCTAGATCCCTCTACATGGCTTAGTGCCACTAATTGGCGAGGATCATATGGTGGCGTTTTAATGGCGTCAAATAAACGTTTAACTTCGCTCCGGCCCCGATACTTACTATTTGATACCTCCCAGTTGGCGCTGCTCCTGGATTGATCCAGTTGCCGACGCAAGACTGCCCCATCTCCAAACCTGCAAAAATCCAGCACAGACAATGATTTACGAAAAGTCAGGCTGGGGCAGTGAAATCTCGGCAACTGGGTCACCTCGGCATCGGCGCCGACATTCACGCTCATACAGCGTCGAGAATGTCGCGAAGCCGCACCCCAAGGGTGGCTCAGCTCTCAATCGAACGGGTGAAGTACTTCCGGGGTGTAAGCCAAGATGAGCTGAAAAACTCACTCAAGAATAAAATATCGAGAAAGACAGGTCTGCTTGCGCACGCCGGCATAAGTTATGCATTTACGGAAAGGAAGTCTGCAATAGCAAGTGGAAAGGCCGCAAAGCCGCGTTAGCCTTTGCTGCGACAGTTTTAATTCTCTAAAATCACCGCCCGGGTCTCCAGGTCCCTGCGAAAGGATGCGACCTCGATGCACACGCCCTCCCAGATCCATCCACGTCTGCACAACCGCCGATTCACTGTCGCCAACAACGCCCAAGGGCTGTCGGGTACGGGTACGGTGTTTCATTACCTTGTCGAAGGTGATGCCATCTCCGGCACCTACCAAGGCGGTCGCATCCGGCTGGGTACGCAAGTGGGACGCGTGACAGGCCCCGATACCATCGAGTTGCTGTATCAGTGCCTGACGCTGGACGGTCAGCTGCTGTCCGGTTGGTCGCGTGGGACGGTCGCTGTAGACCCTGTCGGACGCACTACGCTGAGCTTCGAGTGGGGCTGGTTGTCAGGTGCCGCTGGCGGCGGCGAGTCGAGCTACGTGGAGCTTTCCTCGGGTTAAGCACCTCTTGTCGGTTCTGTGGGCCAGTGCCCGTCGCGTGACATCGTTTTCCCCCTAGAATGCGACCTGTGGATAACTCAGCCAGGGAACGCCTTCACCATGAATATCGAACTGCTAATCGCCGGCATCGTTGCGCTGATCATTGTCGTGGGCGTCGTCGGCTGGATGGTGGGGGTTTACAACGGGCTGGTGATGCGGCGTAACGATGTGGACAAGGCTTTCGCCAACATCGACGTATTGCTCAAGCAGCGGGCCGATCAGATCCCGGACCTGATGCGCGTGGTCCAGACCGCCATGAACCATGAGAACGCGCTGTTCACCCGCTTGAGCGACGCGCGTACGCAATACCTCAACGCCAGCAGCCTCAACGACAAGGTCGACGCCTCCAACCAGCTCAATGCTGCGCTGAAGTCGGTGATTGCGGTGGCGGAGAACTACCCCGCGCTGATCTCGGGGCCCAACATGGTCGCGTTGCAGCAGGCGATCTCGGCGGTGGAGGAGCGGATTGCCGACCGGCGTGAATTCTTCAATGAGTCGGTCAACCTCTACAACATCACGATTGCGGTGTTTCCCGACCTGTTCTTTGCGCGAATGCTCAGTTACCAGCGTATTCCGTTGCTGGCCATCAGTGCTGAAGAAACCCGCTACGAAGGCGTCAAGCTCGAAGTGCCCGGCATATGAAGACCACCCAGGCTGGCGCCATCAAGAAAAAGCAGGCATGGAAAACCCTGCTGGCGCTGCTGATGCTCGCAGGCTTTATTGGCTTGATGGTATATGCGCCGAACATCCTGATCGCGTTGTTTTTCCCGACGTTGATCCTGCTCGGCCTGTTGGCCAGCTTCGGCCCCAATTTCTACAAGACGGAACAGCGGCTGGCCACCAGCCAGATCCGCTCGCTGGCGATGGGGTTGGTGGAACTGCGCGGCAAGGTGGTTGTGGATAAGCCGCTGGTGTCGCCGGTGTATGGCAAGCCCTGCGCGGGCTACGTATTGATCATCGAAGACGGCAAGAAGGACGACGATGGGCACTGGAGCTGGAGCCGGGCTTCGGGCGAGGCGCGCTGCAATGACTTCAGTCTGCAGGACGCCAGCGGCGAAATCCGGGTGATTGCCGAGGGTATTGATCTGTTCGGCAACAAGTCGCCTGACGATTACGAGTCGATGGGCAGCTCCCGCCGCCAGGGTGAAATCCTGCTGAGCCAGGACCTTGATGTGATGCTTATCGGCGATGCCTGCGAACGCGACGGCCTGCGCGTGATTGCCCAGGGCAAACTGCCCAAGGCGGTGTTCGGTGTAGCGCTGACTGAGGATGTGGAAAACCGTCGGGTCCTCGCGCCGCTGTGGCGCGCCGCTGGCTTCTACGCGGCCTGCGTGGGGCTGATCGGCGTGGGCATCATGGCCCTCACGCCCGAACACATTGCCCAACTGCATTTACCGGGGCCGGACACTTATCAACAGATGGTCGAGCTTGGCCCTGTGTATAAATTGCTGGCCTGGTTATATCGCGAGGGCGGTTTCCAGATTCCGTTCATGGCGGCGTTTGGCTTTTTCCTGGCGATGATCGTGGTGCTGATGGCGACCCGCCTGGTGCTGCCCAAGGGCATCCGCATGGCCGTGGCCCGGGTGTTGGGTGCGTGGACCGGGCTGGGCATGTTGATTGGCGGCGTGGTCACCTTGCTGCTGTTTGTGGCCCAGGTAGATACGCTGAAGTTGTTTCTGGTGTGGATGCTGATCTTGGTCGGCACCCTGGTGTTCTCGATCTTCGAGCAGCGCAAGCTGGGCGCGGCGTACAACCATTTTGCCAAACGCGTGGGCAAAGCCAGTTTCGGCGACGAAGACGCCTGATCAGGGCACAAACTCCACTTTTAGCCCGCGACTCGCGCTGCGCCCCTGATCATCACTGACCCGCAGCCGGTATTCCCCCGACTTGCCCGGTCGCCAATTCAGCGTGGTTTGCGGCGGGCCCTGGCCGATCAGGGTCTGGTCGACGAACCAGTACAGGGTCGCCGCATCGCTGGCGGCGTTGGCGTTCAGTGGGATGCTTTCCTGAGGCTGTGACAGGCGTAACTGGTAGCTCACCTGGGTCAGGGGCGAGCGAATCTGCGGCGCTTCGCTCTGGTCGCTGAGGCGGTTGGGCTGGCAGTTTTTCATCACCGTGGGCGGCGTGCGGCGGGGCAGGCCGGCGGCGCGGTACAGGCGTTGTATGTCGCTGGGCCAGAACTCGAAGACTTCCTCGCGGGTGTACTGTGCCTCGAACGGCGGGCACGCGGCCTTGCCGGTGCGGGTGTCGATCAGCACCGGGCGGTGCAGGTTGGAGACGCGTATCGGTGAGACGCCGGGGATGTACCAGGTCTTGCGGGTTTGCGGGCACCAGCGGTTGGGCAGCTCGCCGGAGGCTGCGCACACGTCGATGCGCACCAGTCCGGCGGGCGGCTTGTCAGGCTTGATCAGCACATTGGGCAAGGCCAGGGGCAGGGCGTCGGCGATACGGAAGAACAGTGGCGCGGCGGTTTTGGCGCCGATGAACGCCGGGTTCGGCCGCCCATCGAAGTTGCCCACCCACACCACCAGCACATACGGGCCGACCAAACCGGCACTCCAGGCATCGTGAAAGCCCCAGGAGGTGCCGGTTTTCCAGGCGGTGCGCCAATGGCGGCCGGGCAAGCCATCCGGACGCGGATTGCGGCGCAGCATGTCGCGCACCATAAACGCGGCCTGGGGGGTAAGCAGTTGCGCACCGGTGGTCTGCGGTTGCTCCTGCAGATAGCGCAATGGCCGTAGATGCCCATCGCCGGCCAGCATTACATACAGCCCCGCGAGTTCTTCCGGGGTCATCTCACCGCCACCCAGGGCCAGGGCCAAGCCGTAATGGCTTTCACCCCGCAGGCCCTTGATACCGGCCCGTTGCAACAAGCCATACAGCGAAGGCGACCTCACCTGGCTGGCCAGCCACACCGCCGGAATATTGCGACTACGGATCAAGGCATCCCGCGCCGTCAGCGGCCCGACAAAACTGCCGTCGAAATTTTCCGGCTGGAAGTAGCCAAAATTACTCGGCAGATCTTTGAGGATGCTCATCGGATGAATCACCCCCTGATCCAGCGCCAGCCCATACAGGAACGGCTTGAGGGTCGAGCCCGGCGAGCGCCGCGCCAGCACGCCGTTGACCTGGCCATGCAGGCTTGTGGATAAGTAATCCGCCGAGCCCACCAGGGCCTTGACGCTCTGGTCGCGGCTGTCGATCAGGATCGCGGTGGCGTTCTCCACCCCGGTGCTGCGGCGCTCGGCGATAAAGCCGGTGATCAAGCGTTCCAGCAATTGCTGAAGTGGCAGGTTAAGGGTGCTGTTCAGCTCATTACCGGTCTGGGATGCCAGCAGTTGCTCGCTCAGGTGCGGTGCCAGAAACGGGATCTGCTGGCGGTTGCGCGCTTCCAGGGGCAGGTCGAGCAGACTGGCGTTGCGCGCGTCCTGTGGATAAGTTTCGCGCCAGTCGGCCATCAGCCGCAGCCGCGCGTTTTGCAGCGACGGCCCGAAGCGCGCGCGCCGCCCCGGTTGCTGGGGGATCACCGCCAACGCCAGGGCTTCGGACAGCGACAACTGCGCCGCCGACTTGCCGAAATAAATCCGGCTGGCCGCCTCGGCGCCTTCAATATTGCCGCCCATCGGTGCCAGGTTCAGGTAGGCCTCGAGGATGTCGTGCTTGCTGTAGCGCGCTTCCAGCCACAGGGCCAGGGCGATCTGCTGCAGTTTGCCCGGTACTTGCCGGGTGTTGAGATCCCACAGGCGCCGCGCCAGTTGCATGCTCAGGGTCGAGCCGCCCTGGCGCTGGCCACCGGTGTAGGTCGCCATGGCTGCGCGCAGCAACGCCGGAGGATTGACCCCCGGGTGCCAGTAGAAATTACGGTCTTCCTTGAGCAGCAGGGCCTCGACCAGTGATGGCGACATGCGCTCCAGCGGCAGCCATAAACGGTATTGGCCGTCCTGCGCGAGGGTCATGCGCAACAGCGAGCCGTCGTCGGCCAATACCACCCGTGATGAGGTCACGGCCTGCTCCAGCGGGGCATGGGGCCACAGCCGCAACCCCACCAGCACCACCGCCGCTGCCAGCAGCGGCGTCAGGCGTTTAAGGCTTGGTAATTTCAAGCTGGCCTACTTTGCCGCGCCCTTGCAGGGTGGTTTCGTACATGCCTTCGGCGTAGGCCGGAGGTGTATTGAAGGTGCCTGCGTTGGTGGCGCGCACGCGGTAAACGAAAGTGCCTACGTCGCGCATCGCAGTGCCGTACAACACCACCCGATCATCGCGGACATCCACATACTCCGGCTGCCAGTTACTCAGATCTGTTTCGCCGATCGGCGCCTGCCAGGTGTCGGCCTCTTCGTCGCTGGCTTCCACGTACTCGGATTCCTCTCCTTCACTTTCCTCGGCACTGGCGGCTTCCGGCTCCGGCGGCAAGTTATACACAGGCTCGACGCCACCCGGCAGCAAGTCGACCACGGCGACTTGCTGCACTTGGTCACGGTCGGTGGCGCGCAGGCGCAAGCGCACCAGGAACTCGTCGCCCACCGCCACTTTGCTCACCGGCTCACCCTTGAGGTCGAGGTATTCGTGGATGATCTCCAGGCCATTGGTGATCGGCTTGAGCTTCGCGCCCTTGTCGAACCCGGCCTCGCTGAGCATGTAGAACGCCGCCGGGCCGTCGGATTTTTCCATCACCAGCTTTTGCGTGGCGCCCGGCACGCCAGCGCGTGGCGGCTGGCCAGCCATTTCCAGCAGCTGTTGCTGCTTGTCGCCCAGCCAGGCGGTGGCCTTGAGGGTCATGTCGCTTTGCGCGCGCTGGCCATAGTTGTCCAGAGCGCGCAGCAACAGGGCGGCCGACAGCGAGTTGTAACGTTGCTCGTTGAGGCGTTTGCCGAGCTTGTCCAGCAACGCCACTGGCACATCGTCCAGCAGTTCGGGGAAGTGCCGCGCCAGCAGGTGCAGATGCTCGGCGTCATGCACCAGTGGGTCGTAGTACAGGCCATCGCTTTCCCACTTATCCACAAGCGAACGCCATGGGATCTTGCGGAACAACGTATCGGCCTGGCGATCCTGCTTGAGCAGCTTGTAACTGGCGGCCAGGTAAGCGGCGCCGAGGTCGTTCTGCCAGGTGTCCTTGAAGTAGCTTTCGTAGCGTTCGCGGATATCGCTCAAGGCGCCGCTGACGAGAATCCCCTGACGGCTCAGCAGGTAACTGGCGTAGGCACGGTTGCGCAATTCCGACAGGCCTTCGCTCGGGCCGTTGGCCAGGTCTGTCAGATACGCATTCGAGCGCACCAGCAGGTCTTCGGGAACCGGCAGCCCACGTTCCCGGGCTTCGATCAGGAAGTCGGTGGCGTACAGGCTGGCATACGGCGCCACGTCCGGGTTGGCCGCCCACAAACCGAAGCCGCCGGCCTGGTTCTGGCGCTGGCGCAGCATGCGTACCGCGCTGCCGAAGGCCTGTTCGGCCTCTGGTGCATTGCCGCCCCAGATCAATGCCGGCATGGCCTTGGACACCAGTTGCTCGGTGCAGGCATAGCCGTAGTCATCCAGGTAATGCTTGAGGCCGTTGGCCCACACCAATGGCGAGGCCGTCACACCCAATTGCACGTCGCGCAATTGACTGAACAGTTCGCGGGTCGGCTTGAGCTCTTTGCTGGCGCTGTCGAAGCGGCCCAGGCTCAGGGCCACGCGATGCTCGCTCAGTGGGCGGATCGAGGTGGTTTCGGCGACCTGGATACGTTTGCCATCCGGCAGCACCGCGACAAAACGCAGGTCCGCCGAACCGAGGGTGTCGCCGACCTTGATCTTGAACTCGGCGGTGCCTTCCTTGCGCGGTTGCAGGGACAAGGTGCTGCCCTTGTCACCCTGCACCACCAGGCCGGCGCTGGTCTGCACTTCAAACTTCACGTCCGCCGCCGCGTCGAGGTTACTGAACACCCCGGCACTGACGTTGAACACATCGCCCGGGGCCACGAAGGCCGGCACGTTCGGGGTGATCACAATCGGCCCGCGCACCTCGGTGTTGGCCTCGCTGACGCCGACGCTGTCGGCATCCACCGCCACCGCAAACAGGTGCAACTTGCCGTTGAAGCTGTCCGGCACCTGGTAATGCAGCACGGTTTCACCCGCCGGCAGGTCCACCAGGCCCGACCACCAGGCCACTGGCGGCTGGTGTTTGCGCTTGAACGGGTTGAGGTGGTTGGCCAGGGCGCCTTCGGTATCGCCACCCGGCGCTGCCCCACTGAGCAGGCGGCTGAATTCCGGCAGGATCAGGTCAAGGATCTGACTGGTGCCGACCTCCAGCGCCCGCTTCTGGAAGAAAAAGCCAAGCGGGTCCGGCGTCTGGTAGCGCGCCACTTGCAGGATGCCTTCGTCCACCGCGTACACCACCGCGCGGCCCGGACGGTCGGCGTTGACCTTGATGTCCAGGGTCTGCCCCGGTTCGATCTTCGCCGGGCCTTCGACCTTCAGTGCCATGCGCCGCGCATCCAGGTTGATGCTGAAGGGCACCACGCCGTAGGACAGTGGGCTCATATAGACCTCGGACGAACCGATGTCCCGCACGAACTGCACGTTGACGTAGGCATTGCCCTCAAGCCCTGCCGGAACGCGGATATGTTGCACGCTGTTGGTGCTGTCGGCCTTGAACCACTGCTGGGTGTAGACCTTGTCGCGCTCGATGGTGATCAAGCCGGCGCCGGTGTACGGCGCGCGGATGCTGATCGCGATCTCATCGCCGGTGGCGTAGCTGCGTTTATCCAGGCGCAATTGCAGCTCGGCGTTGCGTTCCAGCGAGCGCGAAGTGTTGCCACGGCCGGCCACGCTGTAGTCGATCTGGTTGAGCAGGTTGCCGTTGGCGTCTTTGAGTTGCAGGGTGAAATCACCCGGCGTGCCGGTGTTCAGCGTCTGCTTGGCACCTTCCTGGGTCATCACCAGCGGTGAGGCAGGTTGGCTGATGTTCTTGATGCGCGACTCGTATTTGTAGGTGCCGTTGGACTGTTTCACCAGCACCGACACGTAGCGGTGCTCGACCACTTCGCTGGTCAGGCCGTCCACTGCCAGTGGCGTGAGGTCCGGCGCGACGGCCAGCCATTGCACCTGGCGTGGGGCGTCCTTGGCGACGTACGACAGCGAATCCTGACTTTTCACACCCACCAGGTAGGGCGCGGATGACACCAGCACGGCACTTTGCGCGGCCACGTTGCGGCCGCCTTCAGCCTCGAACACCTGGGTCATCACCTGCAGGCGATAGGTGCTGTTGGCGAAGCGTTGCAGGTTGAGGTCGAGCACGGCCTGGCCGTTGTCGTCGACGGTGGTCTCGGCCAGGTCTTCGGTGCTGGCTTCCTCCAAGGCATCGTTGAGGCGGAAGCGGTAATCGGGGTAACGGTCGAAAGCCGCGAGCGTGGGGCTCAGGGACATTTTTGCGGTGACACGCCGACCGGATGCCGGGGCACCGAACAAGTGCATCGCAGTGACTTTGGCCACCACCTGGTCAGGTGGGATCCAGCCCTGCACCGGGGTGTCGTGCAGGCTCAGGCTGACCTTCATGCGGTCCGGCTCGAAGTCGCGGACTTTGAAGCTGACACTGCCCAGGTCGGTGCGGGTCTGCTTCTCGCCGATCAGCTGCAAGGTCGCGGTGTAGTCGCCGGCGGGGGCCACTTCGCTGCTGGGGAAATCAAAGGTTTCAAAACCGCTGGCGGACAGCTTCAGCGGCTGGCGAATCACTTCCAGGCCCCGCGGGTCGGTGATTTGCAGCTCCACCGGCAGGCCTTGCAGGGCGCCTTTCCAGTTGCCGCTGCGCACGATCATGCCCAGGTGCGCGGTTTCGCCGGGCCGGTACAGCCCACGGTCGGTGAACAGGTAGGCGCTGAGACGATCAACGGCACCGTCTTCTTCCAGACCACCTACGTCGAAGCGCGATAAATCCAGTTGTTGGGACTGACGGGCAATCGGCAGGAACGACTGGTCATTGCCGCGAGTGACCACATACATCAGCGGCGTTTTCTCACGGCGCAGTTCATCCAGCTTGGCGAAATGCACGTGGCCTTCGGCGTCGGTATGGCCGCTGCTCACCGGCAAACCGTTGCGGCCAATGATGTCGACTTGCGCATCCGCCACCGGCGAACCGCTGCCGATGGACTGCACGTACACATCATGGCTGCCGTCGCTGGAGCGCTTGGCGATGATGCCAAGGTCGGTCACCACGATAAAACGCAGATCGCTGGTGCTGCTGCGCTCGTACTCGAATGTGCGTGTTGCCGGGTCATCCTGCGGGCTGAGCTTGAGTACGAAAATGCCGCGACGGCCGCCATTGGCGGTGAGGTAGTGGCTGAGATCGACGTTGTCGTAGACGGTTTTCGCAGGGTCCGAGGACGACAGCGGAATATCCAGTGCCTGACGCTCGACCATACGGTCGAAGTATTCGTTGCCGAAGTTAGGCCGTGCAAAGCTGCCGCTGCTCTGGTCCACCAGGTGTTGCAATTGGTTGGGCAGCAGGCGGGCGATTTCCACATGCGCGCCGGGCACGCCGCGAGCCATGAAGCCCAGGCGTTTTTCGCCATTGAGGCTGAGCAGCGCGCCGTCGGACAGGAACTGCAAGGTGCGCGGATACGCGGGCATGCTGAGCAGCGACGCTGTCGGATTTTTCGCCAGGTAGCCACCGATGGCTTCGAGGTTGGCGGGCACGCGTACATACACGGCGCGACCGGCCGGGGCCTTGAATTTGAAGGCGTGCAGGGTGTTCAACGGTTCGACGCTGGGCACGTGGGTCAAGGTGATTTTGCTGCTGCGGGCGAGCAGGGCGTCGTCGATGTCGTTGCTGTTGTAGGGGCGCGTGTCGTCCTGGGCTTTTTCCGGCAACAGCCAGGCCTGCACCTTACCGGCGATGGTGTCATCGGCTACGGCGCTGGAGCTGCTGAACATCAGCACCGGCTCGGGCTCGCCGCGCGCGTTATCCACAAAGCTGACGTCGGCGCCGGTAAAGGTCAGGCGGTAGCGGCCGGGCACGGTGACTTCCGCCACCAGCGCTGCGGCGCTGGCGTTACCGCCGTCGCGCGCCTTGATGCCTTCGTCGAGCTTGGCGCTGACCGGCGTGCTTTCCAGCGGTGTCGCCAGGGCGGCGGAGCGTACGTAGGCGTTGAGTTTTTTCTCGTCGAAGGTGATTTCCGGGCGGTTGGGCAATTGGGCGTCGCGGTAGGCCAGGCCTTTGCCGAGGGTCACCGAGACACGCTTGCGCAGGCTGTCTTCATCAATAGGGTGGGAAAAATGGAAGGTTGCCACCAGCTGTTTCAGCGTCGGGTTGGACGGGTCCTGGTACAGCTCGTTTTGCGTCAGGGTGGCGCGGAACGGTTGGGTGGAAAACTGGCTGCTGTATTGGCTGAGGAGCACGCCATCGGCCAGCAGGTTTTTCTTGGCCAGGTCGAGGGTGTAATGGGCGTCTACCGGCCAGTCCTTTTCCGGCACGAACAGCAAGGTGCGGTCATCGGACCAGCGCCAGGCACCGGCCACGGAGGGGTTCAGGGTGATGCCTTCGGTCACCGGCTTGCCAATGGCGGCCAGCGGGGCCACGGATTCGGCGAAGCGTACTTGCAGGTTATCCACAACCGGCGGCTGCTGGGTGTAGTCGGTCAGGTTGGGCTTGTGCAGCGAATACCCCACGGTGTGGGGCTGCGGCAGGTTGGAATACCAGTGCCAGCCGTAGAACCCCGCGGCCGCCAACAACACCAGGCCCACTACGCCGGCGCCGGCCTGACGCGGATAGGCACGCGCCTTGTGCCCCAGGTTCGCCACGCCACGGCCGATCGCACGGAGCCAGAGCGGCGGATGCCATTGGCCGAAAACGGCCCCCACCACAGTCAACAACACAGCGCTGATACGGCGGCTGATCGCTTTGAACGAATCGAACATGGTGAGCATCCCTGGCTAAGTGCGGCGTATCTTACACGCGTCTTTGATACAAAAGATGACGCCGATACGCCGTACCGCTAGGCGTGTTGCACAAAAGTGAGGCGCACCGCAAAACCGATCAGAAGACTGCCGAACAACCACTGCTGCATACGCTGCGCCGAGCGATTACGCGCCAGCCAATGGCCGATGCGCGCACCCGTCAGGGCATAACAACAGTCGAAGGCGAAACCGACGCTCACCAGCATCACCCCCAACCACGCAAACTGCATTGCCACCGGCCCAGCCTGCGGGTTGATGAATTGCGGCAGCAATACCGAGCAGAACAACAGCGCCTTGGGGTTGAGCAGGTTGGTGAGCAGGCCGCGTTGAAACGCTGTGCGCCAGGCATGCGCCGTTGGCGGCGTGTTCGCGTTGGCGAGGGAAGGCAGCATATTCGCGCGCAAGCATTGAACACCCAGCCATAGCAGATAGGCCGCGCCGCCCAGGCGCACCACATCGAATGTCCACGGCGCCACTTTGAACAAGGTCGCCAGGCCCATGCCTGCCAGCGCCACATGGCACGCCCGGGCAATCCCCAGCCCGATCGCCGTGGTCAGCGCGAGGGCCTTGCCCTGGCGTGCGCCGGTCTGCAGCAACAGGATCATGTCCGGCCCCGGCAACAGATACGCCACCGACAGGGCCATCAAAAACAACCAGAGTTCCGCCATGTTCCACCCCCTTATTTGGTCGACTGATTCTAAGGTGCGAGGGCGGGGCAGGTGCTTGCGTAATAAGCCAGGAAAGCGTCTATTCTTGGCATTCTCTGCCACTGAATAAGCTACCGGCCATTCACTTATGCCAACTCTCAAACTCGATACGTTTGATCGCAAGATTCTCGAGGCCCTGCAACGCGACGGCCGCCTGAGCAACGTGCAACTGGCCGACGAAATCGGCCTGTCTGCCTCACCGTGTCTGCGGCGTGTGCGCCTGCTCGAAGAGGCCGGCGTGATTCGCGGCTACCAGGCCACGCTCGACCGCGATGAAGTGGGGCTGGGCATGATGGTATTTGTCGGGGTGAAAGTGGAACGGCATAACGACACCGAGGCCAACGCCTTTCGCGAGGCGGTCACTGCGCTGCCCGAGGTGATCTCGGCATTCCTGGTCTCGGGCGAGTCGGACTTTCTGCTGCAGGTGGTGGTGCCGGACTTGCGTGGCTATGAGCGGTTCGTCATCGGCAGCCTGTTGAAGCTGCCGGGCGTGAGGGATATCCGCAGCAACTTCGCGATCCAGACCGTGAAAACCCCGGGGGCGTTGCCGCTCGGGCATTTGCCAGGCTAATGATCCGTAGGCGTCGGGGTGCCAGCGATGAGGCCTGCGAATTTCACGCAGTGTTCAAGACCGTCATCGCCGGCAAGCCGGCTCCTTAGGATTTTTCAGGTCCACCAGTAGCGCACGAGGTGGAAGAAGATCGGCGCGGCAAAACACACCGAATCCAGCCGATCCAGCATGCCGCCGTGCCCTTCGATCATATGCCCCCAGTCTTTCACGCCGCGGTCGCGCTTGATCGCCGACATCACGATGCCGCCGGCAAAGCCCAGCAGGTTGATCAGCAATGCGATCAAAAACGACTGCCACGGGTTGAACGGCGTGGTCCACCACAGCGCGGCGCCGATCAGCGAGGAGAGCAAAACCCCGCCGATAAACCCTTCAACGGTCTTGGACGGCGACAGGTTGGGCGCGATCTTGTGCTTGCCGAACAGCTTGCCGCACACGTACTGCAGCACGTCCGAGAGTTGCACCACGATCACCAGGTAGGCGATCAGCAAGAGGTTGCGGCCCTCATAGCCAGGGATGTCGAGGGTCAGCAGGGCCGGGACGAACGACACGCAGAACACCGCGATCATCAGGCCCCACTGCACCTTCGAGGCACGTTCCAGGAAGTGCGTGGTGTCGCCGCCAAGGGAGGCGAGGATCGGCAGCAGCAGGAACACGTACACCGGGATGAAGATCGAGAACAGCCCGTACCAGTCCGAGTAGATCAGCAGGTATTGCAGCGGCAGGGCCAGGTAGAACGCGGCCACCAAGGCCGGGTAGTCGCTGCGGCGGGTAGGCGTGAGGGTGAGGAATTCGCGCAGGGCGTAGAACGAGACCGCGTAGAACAGCAGGATCACCGCGCCGGTACCGAGCCAGAAGGCGATGCCGATCACGACCACCATCACCCACCAGGCGTTGATGCGCGCGTTGAGGTTCTCGATCACCGCATTCGGCGTGCCACGCGTGCGCAGTTTGAGGACCAGGCCGATCAGCGAGGCGAGTACCAGGATCGCGCCGATCCCGCCGAATAACATCAGGGTTTGGCTATCCATCTCAGGAATGCTCCGGGGCAAGGGCGAGCAGAGCATCGCGGGTACGGGCGAGGAACGCGGCTTTGTCTTCGCCTTCGGCCAATTGCAGCGGGGCGCCGAAGCTGGTGGTGCACAGCAGAGGCAGCGGCAGCACGCGGCCCTTGGGCATGACGCGGTTGAGGTTGGCGATCCACACCGGGATCAATTCGGCCTGTGGGTAACTTTTCGCCAGGTGATACAGGCCGCTTTTGAACGGCAGCAGGCCGTCTTCCAGATTGCGTGTGCCTTCGGGGAAGATGATCAGCGAGTCTCCACCCTCCAGCGCATCGAGCATGGGCTGCAAGGGGTTATCCACAGGGTCCTTGCGCTCGCGGTCGATCAGCACGCCATTGAACACGCGGTTGATGATGTAGCGGCGCACTGCGCTTTTGTTCCAGTAATCGCTACCAGCAACCGGGCGCGTGAACTTGCGCAGGTTTTGCGGCAACGACGCCCACAACAGCACGAAATCGCCGTGGCTGCTGTGGTTGGCGAAGTAGATGCGCTGCACCGGCACCGGCGCGCAGCCCAGCCACAGGCTGCGGGCGCCGGTGACGGTGCGGGCCATGGAGGTAATCAGCGTGGCGACCACGGGTTCGAACATGGGGATTCCTTATCCGGCGAAGGGCAGCCAGGGGCTGGCGAGGATCACGGCGAGGGTCAGCAGCGCTTGCGCGCCCAGCAGCCAGGCTTGTTTGCGCAGCAGTTTGAGGGCGCCGCGACGACGCTCGGTCCAGGGACGGCCCGCGCGCTTGGCCGATTGCAGGCCAAGGGCTTGCAGGGCCTGGTCGAGGTCTGCGGTGCGATCGGTGTCGCGGGCGAGCAGGGCGAAGAGGTCGGCATCAAAGGCCACGCGCAGTGCCCAGTACTTTTGCAGCAGCCCGAGGATAATCATCCACAGGCTGAGCAGCAGGCAGATGGTCGAAATACTCGCCATCAGCAACTGGGCCAAGCCGAATAACACACCGACCACGGTCAGGCCTGTGGATAACTGATCCAGCGAACGGCCACGGCGTAGCAGGCTGGCGACGACCTGCAGTTCCATATCAGCGGGCATGGGGCAAACCCTCCAGAGCTTTACGGTGAGCGGGGTGCAGGACTACACGGGTACGCGCTGCACGAATAATAGCCAGCGCGTCATCCACCGTGGCCGCGCGGCCGCTGTGCAGCAGCCAGGCAGCGACGGCGGTGGCGCTGCGTGAGTAGCCGAGGGCGCAGCACACCAGCAGCGGCCCGCTCTGGCGCAGACGTTCGATGGCGTGTGCGGCTTGCAGGCATTGTTCGGGTGTCGGTGCGATCAGGTCCAGCACGGGCACATTCTGATAAGCGCGGCCCTGTGGATTAATCGGCAATTCGGCGCACAGGTCGACGATAGCCTTGAACGGCTCCTGCTCGCGGGCGCTGGGAATCCTGCCGAGCCAGACGTTATCCACAATGAGATCAGGCTGTGGATGTTTGCGCGTCCACAGACGTGAATTGACCCACGCGGCCGCGAGGTAAGGCGCGTACAGCCAGCGGGCGGCGGGTGTGAGCCGGCCATCGGCGCGTTTCTGGAAGCCTGCAGCACCGAGCACGAAGTAATTGGCCTTGATCAGACCCAATGAAACCGCTGGCCACAGCAGCCACAACCAACCGCCGCCCAGCCCAAAGGCCAGGATGACCAACACCAGGGCGCCGAGGCCGTAGCGCGCGCCCAACCGCCAGCGCTTGGGGTCTCGCGTCAGCCGCGTATTCAATAGCGGGCTGGGGTGCTCCAGCGGCCACAGCCACACGCACAGCCAGCCGGCGAGGGCGCCTGTGGGTAAGTCGATAAAGTGGTGTTGATAAGTGGTCAGCACTGAAATCCCGATCAACGCGAACCAGCCATGCACCACCCAGCGCCAGAAGCCCTGCGTATGGCGTTGGTACATGACCCACAGGATCACCAGCAGCGCGATGTGCAGCGAGGGCGCCTGGTTGAACGGCTTGTCGAACCCCGCCAGCACGGCGAACAGCCAGCCAAACACGCCGTCCAGTTCCGGGCGTTCGAAGGTGAAGCGCAGCGGCCAGATCAGGAAGCAACTGACCGCGATGACCTGCGCCGTCAACAGGCGCAGGGCATGTTGCTTGAGCTCGTGACGGCTGTTGGGCAGCAACAGCGAGAAACCGTAGAGCAGGTCGATGGACCAGTAGGGCACGATGGTCCAGGCCCAGAAGGGCATATGGGTTTCCCAGTCGAACACCAGCGTGCCGACGTCGCTGCGCTGGCTGGTGACCCAGGTGGCGAAGCCATAGGTACTGAAAAACAGCGGCGCCAACAGCAGCAGCCATAGCACCGCTGGCTTTAACAGGCCGGGTTCGCGCATGTTCAGATCTTCTGTGCCAGGGACACGGTAAAGATGCCCCACTCGTCCACACGCTGGGTGATCTTGCGGAAACCGGCGGCTTCCACCAATTGGTCCATTTCCGCCTGGCTGCGGCGGCGCATCACCCAGGCCTGGCCCTGGCGATGGCTGGTCAACGCACGGGCGATCAGTTCCAGCTGCGGGTGCCACGGCTGGCCGGTGTAGACCAGATAACCGCCAGGCTCCACGGCCTCGGCGAGACCCGCCAGTGAGCCGCCGACCATGCCGTTGTCGGCAAACAATTCATACAGCCCGGACACCACCGCCAGCGTCGGCTTGGGGTCCAGTGCGGCCAGGTCCAGTCGGTCGAATGCATCGCCTTTGACGAACTGCGCGATATCTCCCAGGCCCTTCTCGCGGATCAGGGCGCCACCGTCGCGCACGTTGATGTCGCTGTAGTCGCGCAGCAGGATCGACTCCGGCAGCGGCGACACACCCTGCAAGGCTTCCAGGATGTAGCGGCCGTGGCCGGCGGCGATGTCGACGATGCGCACTTCACGCTGCTGATCGCGCAGCCGGGTCATGGCCAGGCGCAGCAGTTCTTCGACATTCAACTTGCGCTGGCGAATGCCACGCCAGCCGATGGAGTTGAGGTAGTTGGTGTCGATCATCCGTCCCAGCCCGCCCTTGCCGGTGGGCTTGTTGCGGTACACGTAATCCAGGGTACTGCCGGAGTCGAAGCCGGTGTCGAAACCGAGTTTCACCCCGTCCGACAGGTTCTTGCCCAGGCCCATGCTGGCGCGGGTCAGGCGCCAGTACAGGTCGCGCAGGGAATTGCGCGGCAGCGGCGCGGCGAGGGCTTCGGACTCGGCGCAGGTGGCACCCAGTTTGTCGGCGTCCAGCAGGCAAGCGCGGTCCAGCGGCTGGGTGAAATTCTGCAGGATAAAGCGCCGGGCACTGCTCACGGCCACCGCGCGGTCGCGTTCACCAAGGGTGTCATGGAAGAACCCGGGAAGGATATGCAGCTCTTTTTTCAGGCTGCCAAGGCGGTCGAAAAACTGCTGCTGGGGTTTGCGGTGCACCACAAAGTCGGAGCCGGAGATCAGCAGTTGGGTCGGCACCTGGATTGCCTGGGCATCGGCCACGACGCGGTCGGCCGCTTCGTACAGGCCAAGCAGCACATTGACCGAGATGGCCTTGGTGATCAGCGGGTCGCTGTCGTAGGACGCCACGCGCTCAGGGTCATGGCTGAGGAACTTGGCCTTGACGTAACTGTTGACGAAAAAGTTGCCGCGAAACTTGCGCATCAGCGCCAGCCCTGGCCGTGCGAACGGCACGTACAGCTTGACCTTGAACGCCGGCGAGGCGAGTACCAGCGCGCGGATTTTCGGCGCGTAGTCATGCACCCAAGTGGCTGCGATCACCGCGCCGACGCTTTGCGCGACCACCGCGAAGTTTTCTTCCTCGATGCTGTAAGCCGCGCCGATATGCTCGCAGAAGGTCTGCACGTCGCGGGCGCTGGTGGCGAAGCTTGGGCTGTCGCCGCGCGCGCCCGGTGATTGGCCGTGGCCGCGGGCGTCCCAGGCGAAGAAGTCGAATTGCGGCAGGTCGAGTTCATCCACCAGGTGCGCGATGCGCCCCGAATGCTCATGACCGCGATGGAACAGCAGGATCGCCTTGCGCGGCTCATCGCCCGCAGGCGCAGTAGCCGGCCAGTGCTGATAGAAAAGCTCGACGCCATCATGGGTACTGAAGGTGTGCTCTTGCTGTTCGCGCATCGCAAAAATCCTTATGCAATCGGTGGAGTATCTGAGTGTTCCTTGAGGCCCTGGCGCACCCGGTTGACCAGGGTGTAGGCGAGCAGGGCGGCGACCAGCCACATCACGGTGTCGACCCAGCCCGCGCCGAGCCAACCCAGTGCAACACCGGTGGCCAACACGCCGAGGACGAAGGCCCGGTCACTCTTGCCCATCGGCCCGTCGTAGCGGCGCGACGCACCGACCATGGGCCCGAGCACGCCGGCGTATTCGCTGAATACCGCCAGCAGCGCCACCAGCAGCACCGGCGCCAGGCTCACACCGGGGATCAGCGCGAAAGGCAGGATCAGCGCGCTGTCGGCGATGACGTCGCACAGTTCATTGAGGTAGGCGCCCAGGCGCGACTGCTGGCCAAATTCACGCGCGAGCATGCCGTCGATGGCGTTCAGCGCCATGCGCAGGATCATCCACAACGGGATCAGCGCAAACAGCCACAGGTGTTGAGCGAAGCTGGCGATCAGAAGGCCGACCAACAGGGAAACCACGCCGGCCAGGACGGTGATCTGGTTGGCGGTGGTGCCGTTGTCGTAGAGGCGCTGCACGAGGGGGCGCAGCAGGTTTTGAAAACGCGGCTTGAGCTGATAGATCGAAATCATGGGGAGTGACGCTTCCTTGTCCGTGAGCCCGCGAAAAACTGGTTTGGAGTGTGCCGATTATTCATGGCCTGCACCAGTGATGGCGCGTGTTTATGGGGGTTTTGTCACGCTATCGAAGGCGTCGCCGAACAAATCAGCGAGCGGGCCGGCTCGCGAATGCGGTGGGTAAGGGTGAACAGCGATAACTGACACACCGCCATCGTGGGCAAGCCCACTCCCGCAGGGGTTTTACACGGGTTTCGAACAAAAATTTCACGCTGCGTGTTATATCGTAACGAATTGTGTACAACTGGGCGTTAAGTAGATGCAAGTGGATCTAGAGGCTGACGGCGCTTCGGTGGAAGGCCTGCCGCGTTTTCAGCAAGGGCTGTTCCATGCCCGTCGATTGCGCCAGGCCGGCATCAGCCTGACGGCCCTGGCCGTTGCCGGTTGGGTGCTGGCGCTGTTTGTCGCGCTGTTTGCGCCGCTGTCGATCTGGCCGGTGGTGTTGATCAATTGTGCGTCAGCGCTGCTGGTGCTGGTGGCCGGGTTGCAGTCGGCGTGGTGGGTCGCCGATTGGCGTGCCCAGGCGCTGGAAGAACCGGTGGCGGTGTTGACCGAACAGCCCGACGAGCCCGTCACCTGGCATCGAAGCCTGGCCAACCGCCTGGGCAGTGGCCTGCTGGCCCAGATCGGTGCGCCGGTGTTGTGGTTGTGCGGTTGGGCGCTGCTGGCGCTGGTGAGTGTTATCGAGTTCTGGAACCTGGCGCTGCCCGCCGCGGCGGTGGGGCAGTCGGCCAGTGTCGGTGCCGCGCTCGGCTTGGCACTGGCGTTTGGCCTGCTGGTGTTCGAGCGGCGCCTGGCTCAGGAAACCGCCACGCAATGGCCGGAAGCGGCGCAATTGGCACAGTTGAGCCGGGTGGCGATTGTGTGCCTGGTGGTCAGCGCGATCTGCCTGCTGTTTGCCGGCGCAGCGTCTGTCTGGCCGCTGCGCCTTGCCACACTGATCGGCCTGTTGCCCGCCCTGGTAGCGCTGGAGTTTCTGCTTCGGGCCGTGCTGTCGCTGTTCAGCCCGCGCCAACCGCGCCTTGAACCGCGCTTGATGGCGCAGAGCTTTGTTGCCGACCTGCTGCGCTGGCCGCCGCAACCGTTACTCGCCTTGCAGCATGAGCTGCACAACCGCTTCGGCATCGACCTGCGCCAGATCTGGGCGTTTACCTACATGCGCCGTGCATTCCTCCCGGTGCTGCTGGTGGTGCTGGCTGTCGGCTGGACACTGACCGGCGTGCATGAAGTGCCGCTGCAAGGGCGTGGGATTTATGAGCGCTTTGGCAAGCCCGTCGAGGTGTTCGGGCCCGGGCTGCATGCCGGTCTACCCTGGCCGTTGGGCCGTGTCATCAACGTGGAAAATGGCGTGGTGCATGAGTTGGCCACCAGCGTCAGCGAAGCGGCTGCGCCGGAACTGGCGCCTGCGGAGGGCCCGGCGCCGTTGATCGCCAATCGGTTGTGGGACGCCAGCCATGTGAATGACAAATCCCAGGTGATCGCCAGCAGCAGCGGCGACAAGCAGAGCTTCCAGATCGTCAATATGGATGTGCGGTTTGTCTACCGCATCGGCCTCACCGACCAGGCCGCGCTGGCCGCCACCTACCACAGCGCGGACGTGCCGACCCTGATTCGCAGCACCGCCAGCCGTATCCTGGTCCACGACTTTGCCTCGCGCACTCTCGACGAATTGCTCGGCGAGCAACGCACTCGCCTCGCTGACGAAATTGGCAGCGCGGTGCAGGCGGACCTGCAAAAACTCGACAGCGGCGTGGAAATCCTCGCCACGGTCGTGGAAGCCATCCACCCACCGGCCGGTGCCGCCAATGCCTACCACGGCGTGCAAGCCGCGCAGATTGGCGCCCAGGCCCTGATCTCTCGCGAGCGCGGTGCCGCCAGCGAACAGACCAACCAGGCCTTGCTGCAAGCCAGTACTGCGCACGACCAGGCGCTGGCCAGCGCGCGTGAAGTGAATGCCGGGGCCCAGGCGGCCGACCTGCGCTTCGCCGCCGAGCAAAAGGCCTACGCCACGGCCGGCCAGGCCTTTGTGCTGGAGCAGTACCTCGGCCAACTCAGCCAGGGCCTGGCCCACGCCAAGCTGCTTATTCTGGATCACCGCCTGGGTGCCGATGGCGCGCCGACGATCGATCTGCGTTCTTTTACCTTACCGGCCGATCCTTCGGTGCCGCGTAAAGCCGTTCAATAAGGAGTCTGTCTGTTGAGCGCTCATTCTCACGATCATCATCATGGCCATCATCACCACGCTCATCATGGTGATGAACACGCGGCAGGCCCGTTCCCCTGGCGGCGCATGGCCTGGGCGGTGCTGCTGGTGCTGTTTGCCGTAGCGGCGGCCAGCCTGGTGCAGGTGCGTTCCGGTGAAGCCACGGTGATTACCCGCTTCGGCAACCCGTCGCGGGTATTGCTGGAGCCGGGCCTGGGCTGGCGCTGGCCGGCGCCGTTCGAAGCGGCGATCCCGGTGGACCTGCGCCTGCGCACCACGTCCAGTGGCTTGCAGGATGTAGGCACCCGCGACGGCCTGCGCATCATCGTGCAGGCCTATGTGGCGTGGCAGGTGCAGGGCGATGCCGACAATGTGCAGCGCTTCATGCGCGCGGTGCAGAACCAGCCGGATGAAGCGGCGCGGCAGATTCGCACCTTTGTCGGCTCGGCGCTGGAGACCACGGCCGCCAGTTTTGACTTGTCGAGCCTGATCAATACGGATGCCAGCCAGGTGCGCATTGCCGATTTCGAGGCTCAGTTGCGCCAGCAGATTGATCAACAATTGCTCACTACTTATGGCGTGCGCGTGGCCCAGGTCGGCATCGAGCGGCTGACGTTGCCGTCGGTCACCCTCACCGCGACGGTCGACCGCATGCGTGCCGAACGCGAAACCATCGCGACCGAACGCACCGCCGTGGGCAAGCGTGAAGCGGCGCAGATCCGTTCCGCCGCCGAGCGTGATGCGCGCATCGTGCAAGCCGATGCCACGGTGAAAGCGGCTGACATCGAAGCACAGTCGCGCGTCGAAGCGGCGCAGATCTATGGGCGTGCCTACGCCGGCAACCCGCAGCTGTACAACTTGCTGCGCTCGCTGGATACCTTGGGCACCGTCGTGACGCCGGGTACCAGGATCATCCTGCGCACCGACGCGGCGCCGTTCCGTGCATTGGTGGACGGGCCGAAGGACGTCCAGCCATGATCGAGCGTGGCAGCCCGGACAGCCCGTGGATCCAGGCTGGGCGCCTGACCTTTCTGGCGCTGTACGCGGTGACGGTATTGGCGGCATTGGCCTGGGCGTTTTCCAATGTGCGGCAGATCGACCCGCAGAACCGTGCCGTGGTGTTGCACTTCGGCGCGCTGGATCGCATCCAGAATGCCGGCTTGTTGCTGGCCTGGCCGCAGCCGTTCGAGCAAGTGGTGCTGTTGCCGGCGGCGGATCGCGTGATCGAGCGGCGCGTGGAGAACCTGCTGCGTTCCGATGCTGCGATCCAGGCCGACCGCGTGGCCAGTTTCGCCACCCCGTTGAGCGACGCACTGGCCGGCTCCGGCTACCTGCTGACCGGCGATGCCGGCGTGGTGCAGCTGGATGTGCGGGTGTTCTACAAAGTCACCGAGCCCTATGCGTTTGTGTTGCAGGGCGAGCATGTTCTGCCGGCGCTGGACCGCCTGGTGACCCGCAGCGCGGTGGCCCTGACCGCCGCGCGTGACTTGGACACGATCCTGGTGGCGCGCCCGGAACTGATCGGCACCGACAGCGGCGCCGCGCAACGGCGCGAAAGGCTGCGTGGAGACCTGGTGCAAGGCATCAACAAGCGCCTCGCGGAGTTGACTTCCACTGGCCTGGGATTGGGCATCCAGGTCACCCGCGTCGACGTGCAATCAAGCTTGCCGGGCCCGGCGGTAAATGCCTTCAACGCCGTGCTCACCGCCAGCCAGCAGGCCGACAAAGCGGTGGCCAATGCGCGTACCGACGCGGAAAAACTCACCCAGACCGCCAATCAGGAGGCCGACCGCCTGGTGCAGGTCGCCCATGCCCAGGCCAGCGAACGCCTGGCCAATGCGCAGGCGCAGACTGCTACCGTCGCGAGCCTGGCCCAGGTGAAAGATCCCGGCTTGCTGCTGCGTTTGTACCGCGAGCGGCTACCGAAGATTCTCGGCCAGGCCGGCGCTGTGACCACCGTCGATCCCAAAGACGACTCCCGCTTGATCATCCAGGGAGCCGAACAATGAGCGCACCCATGTTGACCTCCGCCGAGCAGCGCAGCGCCGCCCGGCAATTGACCCTGGCGATGCTCGCCCTGGGTTTGCTGGTGCTGGGCCTGGTCTGGCGCTGGCTGGCGCCGGACCAGAGTGGCGTCAGTCAATTGCTGCTCGGCGCGGCGTCCTTGCTGGTCGCTGTGCCGGTAATGCGTTCGGCCTGGTACAGCCTGCGCTTCCCCAGCCTGCATGGCATCACCGACCAGTTGATCGCCCTCGCGATGATGGGGGCGTGGGCCACCGGTGACCTGCTGACCGCCGCACTGCTGCCGATCATCATGATTTTCGGGCATGTGCTGGAGGAGCGCAGTGTGATCGGCTCCCAGGAGGCGATCCACGCCCTGGGTAAATTGACGCGCAGCCATGCCCGCCGGGTGCACGCCGATGGCAGCATCCATGAGGTGGATAACGGCACGCTGAACCCCGGCGATATCGTTGAAGTGCGCGCCGGTGACCGCGTGCCGGCCGATGGCGTAGTGCTGTCGGGCCAGGCCAGCCTGGACACGGCGCCGATCACTGGTGAGTCGGTGCCGCTGGAGGCCCATGTCGGCGTCCAAGTGTTTGGTGGCGCGATCAACCTCGACGGCCTGTTACGCCTGCAAGTGACCCGCACCGGCAATGAGTCGACGCTGGGCAAGGTGATTGCGCTGATGCAGAACGCCGAGCGTTCCAAGCCACCGATCACGCGGCTGCTGGAGCGTTACGCCGGCAGCTACATGGTGCTGGTGCTGTTGCTGGCGGCGGTGACCTGGTTTGTGACCAATGACGCCCAGGCGATGTTGGCTGTGCTGGTGGCGGCGTGCCCGTGTGCGTTGGTGTTGTCGGCCCCGGCCACGGCGATTGCCGGGATTGCCGTGGCGGCACGGCATGGGATTCTGATTCGCAGCTCGGCCTTCCTCGAAGAGTTGGCGGACCTGACCTCGCTGGTGGTCGACAAGACCGGCACCCTGACCTTTGGCACCTTGCGCTTGCAGTCCATCGAGAGCGCATCGATGGATCGCCAGGCGCTGCTCAACCTGGCGGCCAGCCTCGGCTCGGCCAGCAGCCACCCGGTCAGCCGCGCGTTGGCGGAACTGGCGACGCCGGAACAACGGCTGGCGCTCAGCGATATCCGCGAGCGCCAGGGCCTGGGCGTGGTGGCACAGACCGAACAGGGCGAGGCGGCGCTGGGGCGTCCGGAGTTGTTCGAGCAATTGGGTATCGTCGCGACGCCTGTTCCTGACCACGACGGCCCGATTGCCGGGCTGGCGCTGAAGGGGCAATTCGTCGCCTGGCTGTTGCTCGCCGACAGCGTCAAGCCCGAAGCCCGCCAGGCGCTGCAGGAACTGCGCGACCTCGGCCTGGGCCGCCAACTGCTGCTGACCGGCGACCGTCAGAGTGTGGCCGACAGCCTGGCGCTGGACGTGGGCATCAGTGATGTCGAAGCCCAGGCCCTGCCGGAAGACAAGCTCAACCGCGTGCTCGGCGAGATCGACAGCGGCTTTCGGCCCATGGTGGTGGGCGACGGCATCAACGATTCCCTGGCGCTCAAGGCCGGTGTAGTCGGCGTGGCCATGGGCGCGGGCGGCGCGGATATCGCGCTGGCCTCGGCGGATGTGGTGTTGATCGGCAGCGACCTGCGCCGGCTGGGCACCTGCGTGCGCTTGAGTCGCCAGTGCCGGCACACGTTGCAGGTCAACGTGATCATCGGCCTGGGCTGGACGCTGGCCATCGTGGTGTTTGCCGCCTTCGGCTGGCTGGGCGCCGCCGGGGCCATGATTGCGGCGGTGCTGCACAACCTCAGCACTTTGCTGGTACTGGGCAATGCCGGGCGTTTGCTGCGGTTTCAGGAGCCGCTGCTGAAGCTTGAGGAATAATTTTCGAATTATTTTTGTAGCGCTGTAACGCCGGCAGGGGGCCTCACTCTAGTGGTGTGTCGAGACTGAACAATCCGTTCAGACCGACTCCACTACCGATCATGAGGACTACAAAATGAACATTAAATCCGCTGCTGCCGGTGCCGCTCTCGCCATGGCCGCCGCTACGATGTTTGCCGGTGTTGCTACCCAGGTCCAAGCCGCAGACGCCTCGGTTCATTGCTATGGCGTCAACGCCTGCAAAGGCCAGAACGACTGCAAAACCAAGGACCATGCGTGCAAAGGCCAGGGTTCTTGCAAAGGCCAGGGCTTCCTCTCCATGAGCAAGGCCATGTGCGACCAGAAAGGCGGCACCGTCGGCGAGTAACCGGCAACCGAGTGCAACCGCAGCGGCTGCCTCCCACCGCTGCGGACACTTTTACCTTGGAGTGTCCTATGCCCACTTCTCTTGCGAGCCTCGGTTACGGCCTGGGCTTACGCAGCGAGTACTACCAGCAGATCCTCGAACAATCGCCGCCGGTGGATTGGTTCGAAGTGATCTCCGAAAATTACCTGGTGCAGGGCGGCAAAGCCCTGTACTACCTGGACGCAATCGCCGAGCGTTATCCGCTGGTGATGCACGGCGTGTCCCTGTCCATCGGCGGGCCGCATGCCCTTGATACCGATTACCTGAAGCAGCTCCACGCCCTCGCCAAACGCATCCAGCCGGCGTGGATTTCCGATCATCTGTGCTGGAGCCGCGGCAGTGCGCACCAGCTGCATGACCTGCTGCCGTTGCCCTACACCGAAGAAAGCCTTTACCACGTGGCCGCCCGCGTGCGGCAGGTGCAGGATGTTCTGCAGCGCCCGCTGGTGCTGGAAAACGTCTCCAGCTATGTGCGCTCGAAGGCCGATGAATTTACCGAGTGGGAATTCCTCAACGCGCTGACGCATTTGTCGGGGTGCCAATTGCTGCTGGACGTCAATAACGTCTACGTCAGCTCGCGCAACCACGGGTTCGACGCCTGGACCTTCATCCGCAACCTGCCGCCTGCGAGCATTCGCCAACTGCACCTGGCCGGGCATATGGACTACGGCGATTATGTCGTCGATACCCATGACCAACCGGTATGTGATCCGGTGTGGGCGCTATACCAGCAGACGTTGGAGCACCTGGGGCCGGTCTCGACGCTGTTGGAGCGCGATGATCATTTCCCGCCGTTCGACGTGTTGCTCACCGAGTTGGACAAGGCTCGCGCGTTGGGTGCTACCGCCCTGGCCCGGAGATCGTTATGCGCCTGACCGATTGGCAGCTGGCGTTTGAACAGCATGTGTTATCTGAAACCTCGCTGGCCAACAGCAGCTTTGCCGCCACTTTGCTGGGTGGGCCGACGCTGGACGTGGACACGGGCCTGGCGATTTATCACAACGCCTACCTGTCACGGCTGCAGGACGTGTTGCGGCATGACTTCAGCGCCATCCGATATTGGCTTGGGGACGATGAGTTCGCCGCGCTGACCGAGGCCTACGTGCGGCGTTATCCGTCGGCCCATTACAGTTTGCGTTGGCTGGGCGAGCGGTTCCCGGGGTTTATCCTCGAACACCTGGTGGCCGAACAGAGTGCGCCGCTGGCCGAGCTGGCGCGCTTGGAATGGGCATTCACTCTCGCATTCGATGCGCCATCAGGGCAGCCGCTGACCCTGGACGACATGGCATCGTTGCCGCCTGAAGCCTGGCCGGCGCTGCAGGTCAGTCTGGCGCCCTCGGTGCAGCAGTTGCTGTGCCACTTCAATACGCTGGCGCTCTGGCGGGCCAGCAAGGAGGAGTCCGCCTTCCCGCCCAGCCAGGCGTTGGCGTTGGCGCACATCTGCCTGGTGTGGCGTCATCAGAATGTGTGCCATTACCGCAGCCTGGAGCCGGCAGAAGCCTGCGCGCTGGCCGGTATGGTGACCACCGGCTGGAATTTTTCAGAACTGTGCGAGCAGCTGCAGGTCACTTATGCAGAGGGAGCCCCATTGCAAGCGGTCACGTGGCTTAAACAGTGGATCCAGGACGGTTTGCTCGAGCGCCGAGCCCCATAGAAGAACGCTATCAAATCGATAGCCTCCTACTTTGTCTTCGGATGGTCTACCCTCACACCAGACGTCTGAAACAAGGGGGGACTACTCATGCTCGCGCAACTTCCACCGGCCTTACAGAATCTTCAGCTACCGCTGCGTCTTCGACTCTGGGATGGCCATGAATTCAACCTGGGACCCGATCCCAGTGTGACCATCGTGGTGAAGGACCCCACGGTTGTCTCCAAGCTCACCCATCCCACGCTCGATTCATTGGGCGCAGCCTTTGTCGAGGGCAAACTGGAGCTGGAAGGCTCCATCAGCGAAGTGATCCGGGTATGTGATGAATTGAGTCACGCCCTGATCGATGACGACGAGGGGAGTCGTCCGGTGCGCTCGATCCACGACAAGGCCACTGACGCAGCGGCGATTTCCTACCACTACGACCTGTCCAACGAGTTCTACCAGCTGTGGCTGGACCAGGACATGGCGTATTCCTGCGGTTATTTCGAGACCGGCAGCGAGTCCATCGACCAGGCCCAACAAGACAAATTTCGCCATCTGTGCCGCAAGCTGCGCCTGCAGCCGGGCGAGTATCTGCTCGACGTCGGCTGCGGTTGGGGCGGGTTGGCGCGGTATGCCGCGCGGGAGTTCGGCGTCAAAGTATTTGGCATTACCCTGAGCAAGGAGCAGTTGGCGCTGGCCCGGGAACGGGTCAAGGACGAGGGGCTGGAAGACCAGGTCGACCTGCAACTGCTGGATTACCGCGACCTGCCCCAGGATGGCCGTTTCGACAAAGTGGTCAGCGTGGGGATGTTTGAACACGTCGGCCATGCCAATCTGGCGGAATACTGCAAGACCCTGTTCGGTGCGGTACGCGAAGGCGGCCTGGTGATGAACCACGGCATTACCGCCAAGCACACCGACGGTCGACCTGTGGGCCGTGGTGCCGGTGATTTTATCGAACGTTACGTCTTCCCCAACGGCGAGCTGCCGCACCTGGCGATGATGACCGCCGAAATCAGTGAGGTCGGGCTGGAAGTGGTCGATGTCGAAAGCCTGCGCCTGCATTACGCGCGCACCCTGGACCACTGGAGCGAGCGGTTGGAAGACAACCTGGAAGCGGCGGCGAAGATGGTGCCGGACCAGGCGCTGCGTATCTGGCGGCTGTACCTGGCCGGTTGCGCCTATGCGTTCGCCCGCGGCTGGATCAACCTGCACCAGATCCTCGCGGTCAAGCCGCACGCCGATGGCAGCCATGAACTGCCGTGGACGCGGGAAGATATCTACCGCTGAAACACAATCACGACAACTGCGGTGATCTACATGTGGGAGCGGGCTTGCTCGCGAAAGCGCTTTATCAGTGACTCATCGAGGACTGATGTACCGCCTTCGCGGGTAAGCCCGCTCCCACATGGATCGCGTATTGATCGCTAGAGAATGGGTGAAATAAGCCGCGCCACCCGCATGCCCAGTTGTTGCAGGCGGCGGGTTTCGCGGCTTTCTTCCTGGCTGACTTCATGGGCCAGGGCGAAGTCGTCGAGCAGCATCTGTTCCACTTGCTGGGCGAAGGCTTCGTCGACCGTGAGCAACATCACTTCGAAATTCAACCGGAACGAGCGGTTGTCCATGTTCGCACTGCCGATGGCGCTGATCTCGCTGTCGACCAATACCACCTTCTGATGCAAAAAGCCCGGCGTGTAGCGGAATACACGAACCCCGGCGCGTACCGCTTCGATCGCATACAGGCTGGATGCGGCGTAGACGATGCGGTGGTCGGGGCGCGACGGCAGCAGCAGGCGCACATCCACCCCACGCAGCACCGCCAGGCGCAGCGCGGCAAACACGGCTTCGTCGGGGATGAAATACGGGCTGGTGATCCACACGCGCTCGGTCGCCGCGTGGATGGCCTCGACGAAAAACAGCGAGCAGGTTTCATACGGGTCGGCCGGACCGCTGGCGAGCAATTGGCAGAGCACGCCGTCTTCGGGGTAGGCGTCCGGCAGGATCAGTGGCGGCAACTCGCGTGCGGCCCAGAACCAGTCTTCGGCAAACGACTCCTGCAGGCACGCGACCACCGGCCCGGTGACCTGCACATGGGTATCGCGCCACGGCGCCAGCGGCGGCTTTTTGCCGAGGTATTCGTCGCCGACGTTATGCCCGCCGACAAACCCGGTGACGCCATCCACCACGACGATCTTGCGGTGGTTGCGGAAGTTGACCTGGAAGCGATTGAGCCAGCCGCTGCGGGTGGCGAAGGCCTTGACCTTGACCCCGGCGTCGCGCAGCGATTGCACATAGTGATGGGGCAGGGCGTGGCTGCCGATGCGGTCGTAGAGCACGTGAATATCCACGCCCTCGGCGGCCTTGGCTGTCAGCAAGGTGTGCAGTTGGCGGCCCAGTTCATCGTCGTGAATGATGAAGAACTGGAACAGGACGGCCGTCTTCGCGCGGCGGATGGCGTCGAAGATCGCGCTGAAGGTAGCTTCGCCATTGATCAGCAGGCGCACCTCGTTGTTCGCCAGGCACGGCATGCGGCCCAACTTGGGCATGGCGCGCAGCGAGGCGTAGGCGCTGGAGTTGCGCGCGGCCAGGGCTTCCTCGACCCACGGGCGCCAGTTCAGCTCGGTGATCGCGGTGTGCATTTCCTGGTTGGCCTGGCGCCGCGCCTGGATGTAGGCGTCGAAGGTGCTGCGGCCGAAAATCAGGTAGGGAATCAGCGTCAGGTAGGGCATGAACATCAGCGACAAGGCCCAGGCGATCGAGCCTTGGGCGGTCCTGACGGTCAGCACCGCGTGGATCGCGGCGAGGGTCCCGAGAAAGTGCAGCGTGGCGATGAAGTAGGCGAGCAGGTGCGGGCCAAAAAAATCCATGGACGACATGACTCCAGACAATCCAGTGCCTAACAGACCATGAACGGCTGCGAATGTCGCTATTTTATTTGCCGTGCAACACTGGCACTTTTGCGGCGTCTAACGCCCACAATTGCCCAGGAGTTACCCGATGAATGCTCGTCTGCTTGGTTTGGCCATGGTTATTGGTGTGTCGCTGCCCGTGGCGGCGCAGGCGCAGATGCTGGCGCCGGGCTTGTGGGAATTGACCACCAGCAACATGAAAGTCGATAACCAGGACCTGCCGGACCTGTCCTTGATCCTCGGTCAGCTCAAGCAACAGATGACCCCCGAACAACGCGCGATGCTGGAAAAACAAGGCATCACCATGGCCGGCAAAGGCGTGCAGGTGTGCCTCACGCCGGCGCAAGTCGCCTCGGACTCGATCCCGCTGACCGACCCGCAATCGGGCTGCAAACAGGAAGTGACCGACAAGACCGGCAACCAGTGGAAATTCCGCTTCAGCTGCCCGAAAGCCCAGGGCACTGGCGTCGCAACCTTCCAGAGCCAGAAAGAATTCACCACCACCGTCAACGGTACCTTCAATGCCACCGGCATCCAGCAGAAGGGCAGCCTGGACAGTCATGCGCAGTGGCTCGGCAACGATTGCGGTACGGTCAAGCCCCGCGCTTAACGCAGGAAATGCAGCGGCAAGCCCTGGCAGCTGTCGACCACCTGGCCTTTGTGCCAGGCCAGGTGGCCGGACACCAACGTGGTGCTGACGCTGTGGCGAAAGCGCCGCTCGGCAAACGGCGTCCAGCCGCAGCGGGCCAGGATCGGCTCGTCGCTGACCGGCTTGCCTGCAGGCTCGGGTTTGATCAGCACCAGGTCGGCCCAATACCCTTCACGTAAATAACCCCGATCCGGGATGGCGAACAAGTCGGCAACGCGGTGGCTGGTTTTCGCCACCAGGGTGGTCAACGGCAGCAGCCCGTCGGCGACCAATTCCAACAGCGCCGGCAGCGCGTGCTGCACCAGCGGCAGACCCGCTGGCGCGTCCCGGTACCCCAGCTGCTTTTGCGCCCAGGTATGCGGCGCATGGTCAGTGCCAATTACATCCAGGCGATCACTCAACAAGGCCCGGCGCAGGGCGTCGCGGTCGGCGCGAGTCTTGATCGCCGGGTTGCATTTGATCTGGTGGCCAAGGCGGTGATAGTCGCGGTCATCGAACAGCAGGTGGTGCACACAGACTTCCGCCGTGATGCGCTTTTGCGCCAGGGGCAGGTCTTCAAACAGTTCCAACTCTCGGGCGCTGGTCAGGTGCAGTACGTGCAAGCGCGTCCCCAAGCGCCTGGCCAACTCCACGGCAAAGGAAGACGAGCGATAACACGCTTCGGCATCGCGGATCAGCGGGTGGGCAACCGCCGGGATCTTGTCCCCGAAGCGCTCGCGCAGGCGCTGTTCATTGGCCTGGATGCTCGGCGTGTGTTCGCAGTGGGCGAGGAGCAGGGTGGGCACCTCGGCAAACAGTCGCTCCAGGACCTTCGGGTCGTCTACCAGCATGTTGCCGGTGGAGGCGCCCATGAACACTTTGACCCCGGCCACTTCGCGCGGATCGAGCGCGGCAATGGTGTCGAGGTTGTCGTTGCTCACGCCGAAGTGAAAGCCGTAGTTGGCCACCGAGTGCAGGGCCGCGCGGCGCTTTTTATCGGCCAGGGCTTCCAGGGTCAGCGTGGCCGGGTTGGTGTTGGGCATGTCCATGAAACTGGTGATGCCACCGGCCACGGCCGCCCGGGACTCGCTGTAGAAACTACCTTTGTCCGGTGCGCCAGGCTCGCGGAAATGCACTTGGTCATCGATCATGCCCGGCAGCAGCCACTGGCCTTGGGCGTCAATGGCCAACGGCGCATTGCAGCCCTCGATGCTGGCAGCGATCTTCTCGATGCGGCCGTTGGCAAGCAGCACGTCGGCGTCGAATTCCTGGCCCTCATTCACCAGGCGGGCGTTGCGGATCAGCAGGCGGCTCATGGTTCAGAACTCGTTTTGCAAGGCTTTGTAGCCGCGCACCAGGTCGACGTTGGTACGCGCCACGTCTTCGGAAAACTCCGAGGCGCTGACGCTGACCGGCGGGAATTGCGACAGGTCGGTGTTGGGCCCGATGCGCGTGGTGGAGGGCACGTAAAACGCGGCGGGCAAGTCGCGGCCGTCGACCACCGAGTTGTGGCGCACTACGCAGCCGTCGCCCACGGCGCAATTGAACAGCACGCTGTTGAAGCCGATGAACACACGGTCGCCGACGGAGCAAGGGCCGTGGACGATGGAGCGGTGTGCGATCGAAGTGAACTCGCCGATGGTCACCGCCGCGCCGGACTTGGAGTGGATGACCACGCCGTCCTGGATGTTCGAGTTGGCGCCGATGGTGATTGGGTCCATCGCGCCGCTGGCGTCGACTTCGTCGGCGCGGATCACGGCGTAGGGGCCGACGAACACGTTCTCACCGATGATGACCTTGCCGCAGATGATCGCGGTCTTGTCGACGTAGGCCGATTCGGCGATCACCGGCAGATCGCCGGAAGGATTCTTGCGGATCATGCAGCGGGCTCCGTAATGATGTGAACGTAATGACCGTCGATGGCGTTGTAGAAACAGGTCGGGCGGCCGGTGTGGCAGGCCGGGCCTTGCTGGTCGACGATCAGCAGCACTGCGTCGCCGTCGCAATCGAGCCGCGCTTCCACCAGCTGCTGCCAGTGGCCGGACGACTCGCCTTTGCGCCATAGCTGCCGGCGCGAGCGCGACCAGTAGCAGACCTGCCCGGTGGCCAGGGTTTCGGTGAGGGCCTGGCGGTTCATCCAGGCCAGCATCAATACCTCGTCGCTGCCGTGTTGCTGGGCAATGGCGGCAATCAGCCCATCGCTGTTCCATGCCAAGGCATCGAGCACCGGGTCGAGTGGAAAGCGGCTGCCGAGGGCAGCCTCTTCCAGTTCGAGCATGCTCACGGTCATGGCTTGCCCAGGGCGGCGCACAGGGTGTTGAGGTTGTATTCGAACAGCCCGGTAAAGGTGCTGGCCGGGCCTTCGGCGGCCAGGGCATCGGAGTACAGCGTGCCGCCGATCTGCGCGCCGCTTTCGTCAGCGATCTGCTTTAGCAGGCGCGAGTCCTTGATGTTTTCCATGAACACCGCCTTGACCTTGTCTTTGCGGATCTGGGTAATCAGCGCAGCGACTTCGGCAGCCGACGGTTCACGTTCGGTGGACAAGCCTTGGGGCGCGAGGAACTCGATGCCATAGGCCTGGCCCAGGTAACCGAAGGCGTCGTGGGAGGTGACGATGCGACGGTTGCCCGGCGGCAGTGCGCCGAACTTGGTCTTGGCTTCGGCCAGCAGGCGGTAGATTTCTTTCAGGTAGGCCTGGCTGTTGCGCAGGTAGTCGGCCTTGTTGGCCGGGTCGGCGGCGACCAAGGCCTTGGTGATGTTGTTCACGTAGATTTCGGCGTTGGCCAGGTTGTGCCAGGCGTGCGGGTCGGGGATGGTTTCGCCGTCCTCTTCCATGGTGTGGGAAATCACGCCCTTGCTGGCGGTGACCACGGTGGCCTTGGTTTCGGTGCTGGTCACCAGGCGGTCCAGCCAGGGTTCGAAGCCCAGGCCGTTCTTGATGATCAGCCTGGCCTTGAGCAGCGCCTTGGCGTCGTCCGGAGTGGGCTCGTAGGTGTGGGCGTCGGAGTCCGGGCCGACCATGTTGCTGATCTGGATGTGATCGCCACCGATCTGGTGGGTGATGTCATCGAGAATACTGAAACTGGTAACCACCTGGAGTTTGTCAGCGGCCTGGGCCGTCGATAACGACAGCACCAGACTGAACAGCACGAGTAGAGCGCGCATCGGGAAACACCTCATTGGGATGACAGCAAGGGCGGGCGGCGCAGCAAGCCGTGCACCGGACCGAAGACCACGGACAGCAAATACCCGACGCCAGCCACCAGCACGATCGCCGGGCCGCTGGGCAGCGAGTAGTAGAACGACAGCAGCAAGCCAAACCACACCGACAGGCATCCCAGCACTGCCGATACCGCGATCAGCACCGGCAGGCGCCGGCTCCAGAAACGTGAAGCGATGGCCGGCAACATCATCAAACCCACCACCATCAACGCGCCGATAGCCTGGAAGCCGATCACCAGGTTCAGTACCACCAGGGTCAGGAACAACCCGTGGGCGAGCGGGCCGAGGCGGCTGACGGTTTGCAGGAACAGCGGGTCGAGGGTGTCCAGCAGCAGCGGTTTGTAGATCAGCGCCATGGCGAGCAGGCTGAAACCGGAGACCCAGAGCATGCCGGTCAGGGTGGTTTCATCCACCGCCAGGGCGGAACCGAACAGCAGGTGCAAAAGATCCAGGCGCTTGCCGGCGATGCCCAGGATCAGCACGCCGGCGGCGAGCGAGATCGGGTAGATGGCGGCGAGGCTGGCGTCTTCGCGCAGGCCGGTGCGGCGGGTGATCCACGCCGACAGGCCGGCCATGCCCAGGCCTGCGCCGAGGCCGCCGATGGTCAGTGCGGGCAGGCTCAGGCCAGCGAACCAGAAGCCCAGCGCGGCGCCGGGCAGGATGCCGTGGGCGACGGCGTCACCGATCAGGCTCATGCGCCGCAGGATCAGAAACACCCCCAGCGGCGCGGTGCTGCAAGCCAGTACCAAGCCGCCGATCAAGGCGCGACGCATGAACACGAAGTCGAGGAAGGGCATCCACAGGTGGGCAGCGAAGTGCATCAAGCCACCTGCATGTGCGGTTGCGGGCGGATCAGCTCTTTACTGGCCCCGAACACGCAGCCGGTGCTCTTGATCTGCACCACTTGCTGGGTGTGGTGGCGCACAGAGGCGAGGTCGTGACAAACGATCACCACAGTGCGGCCTTCATCGTGCCAGGCGTGCACATGTTTCCAGCACAGCGCCTGGCCTTCTTCGTCGAGGGCAGCGTGGGGTTCGTCGAGCAGCAACACTGGCGCTTCGGCCAGGCTCATGCGGGCGAGCAGGGCGCGTTGCAGTTCGCCGCCGGACAAGGCCATCAACGGGCGATGTTCAAGGCCGCTGAGGCACCAGTCTTCGAGTACTGCTTGCAGGCGTTCGCTGCGTTGCGGCGGCGTGAGCCGAGTGCCCCAGAAACCGGCGGCAACCAACTCTTGCAGGCTGATGGGGAACTGGCGGTCGAGGTGCTGTTGCTGAGGCAGAAACGACAGGCCGCCGCGGCGTGGAACATCCACGGTGACTTTACCGGCGAGCGGTTTCTGCAGGCCTGCGATGACTTTGAGCAAGCTGCTCTTGCCGGTGCCGTTGGCGCCGATGATGCCGGTGAGGCTGCCTTTTTCCAGGGTGAAATCCACCGCCGGCGTCAGCGGTTGGCCGGGGGCGCCCCAGCGCAAAGCGGTGCAGGTGATCATGCAGAGGGTCTCGTCCAGCGGCTTTCAGCCACGGCATCGTGCGCGTGCAGGCTTTCGGCGTGGATCACTTTCAGGTGGAAGGCGTTGATGGCATCCGAGCGCTTCAAGGCGAGGTTCAGGCGGCGGGCAGCGTCTTCGCAGAACATCAGGTTCTGCCCGTTGGCCAGGGCGAAGGCTTGTTCGTCCGCGCGTTTTACAGCGGTTTGTACGGCGGTGCCGAGGGCCGCCTCGACGTCGTCGATCAGCGCGGTGATGGGCAGGTCGGGCTGTTGGCCGTCCAGCTCGATCAACAACTGCGCACTGCTGCGCTGACTGTGAGGCGTAGCAACAATGCCGTTGGCGCTGCCGAGCCAGGTGAGGACGTCTTCATGTTGCAAAGGCGTGTTGCCGAAATCTTCAACAAATTGCTGCTGAATCAATTGCCTGGCGAGGGCAGCCGAGCAAGGGCAAGTTGAGGAATAAGTAACGTCAATTTTTAGTTCCACGTGGAACATCTGGTTTTGCAGACGCGCTTCGATGCTCACCGGATAGCTTTTCCAGCCAGCCAGCGGGCTGACCAACGCCGGGCGTTTGAGCAGCAAATCGGTGTGGATCCGCAGGTAGGCGTTCTTAGATAAACCTTCATGACTGTCGAGAAAACGCTGCAGTACATTACGCAGAAGTGCCGGCGTAAGGGGTTGCTGGTCAAGCATTTCCAGTGCCAGGTACAGGCGTGACATATGAATGCCACGGGCGGCGCCATCGTCCAGGCTGACGCCGGCATCGGCGGTGGCGGCCAGGCGATGGCCGTCGATGAGGATCGGCAAGGCGATACCGCACATACCGACCCAGTCGAGTGGCAAGGCTTGGCGTGAAGCCTGCGCGGCGATATCCGGCAGAGTCAGCGCATTCATGAGCAGGTCCATCGTTGGAAATAAAAAGACATGTTATATTATAACTATTGAGTCGACGATGATTTTTCTGCTCCAGCCTTTTTTCAGTCATGTCGAGCAGGGACGCTCCTTTATTTGCGGTATTTTTCATGCACAGACGTCAGCTCCTAAACCTGCTTCTGGCCAGCCCGCTGTTCACCTTGCCTTTCACCGCGTCGGCCACGCAGATTCGCAATGCGCGCCTGTGGCGCTCGGACGACAAGCTACGGCTGGTGTTCGACCTCAGCGGGCCGGTGCAATACAAGACCTTTTCGCTGAGCGCACCCGAGCGCCTGATCATTGACCTCAGCGGCGCGGGGCTCAGTGGGGATTTCTCCCAGTTGATGCTCAAGGGCAGCGGGATCACGTCGATTCGCTCCGGGCATTTCGGCAAGGGCGATACGCGGATCGTGCTCGACCTGGCCGCGCCGATGCAGCTCAACAGCTTTTTGTTGCCGCCCCAGGACGGCCAAGGGCACCGGCTGGTGCTGGACCTGACCGGCGCCACCCATGCGCCGCGCCAGATCGCGGCGCAGCCTGCGCCGTTGGTGGCGCCGGTGGACAAGGCTCATCCCAAGCGCGACATCATCGTGGTGGTCGACCCCGGCCACGGCGGCAAGGACCCCGGCGCCGTAGGCTCCAAAGGCCAGCGTGAAAAAGACGTGGTGCTGTCCATCGCCCAACTGTTGGCCAAGCGCCTGAAGCGCGAGAAGGGCTTCGATGTGAAGCTGGTGCGCAATGACGACTTTTTCGTGCCGCTGCGCAAGCGCGTGGAAATTGCCCACAAGCACAACGCCGACATGTTCATCTCTGTGCACGCGGATGCCGCACCACGGATTACCGCGTCGGGCGCTTCGGTGTATGCCTTGTCCGAAGGCGGCGCCACGTCCGCGACCGCGCGCTTCATGGCGCAACGTGAAAACGGCGCCGACCTGCTCGGCGCCACCAGCCTGCTGAACCTCAAGGACAAGGACCCGATGCTGGCCGGGGTGATCCTGGACATGTCGATGAACGCCACCATCGCTTCCAGCCTGCAACTGGGCAACTCGATCCTGGGCAGCCTGGAAGGCATCACCTCGTTGCATCAGAAACGCGTAGAGCAGGCCGGCTTCGCGGTACTCAAGTCACCGGACGTGCCGTCGATCCTGGTGGAAACCGGGTTCATCTCGAATGCGCGGGACAGTGCGCGACTGGTCACCGCGCGTCATCAACAGGCGGTTGCCGATGGCTTGTTCGAAGGTTTGAAGAAGTACTTCCAGAAGAACCCGCCGATGAACAGCTACATGGCCTGGGTGCAGGAACAGAAGGATGCCCAGGCCTAGCAGCCGGTTATCCGGCTGCAGGTGAACTTGGCGCTGGCGCCACCCGAACTGGAGAACCGGTTGAGGGTGGTCCAGCCCACGCGCCGTGTGTAGCCCACCCATGCCTCACCGTCCGAGGCCAATCCGGTAAAGAACGTCAGTTGCCCATAGCGGCTGTTGGTCTGTGCCCAATAGCGTTTGCCGATCACCTCGAAGCCGCGCAGGTACGTGGTGCTGCCGACCGTTGCCACGCTGTAGGCATTGCCCAGCGGGTCGACACACGCCAGCAGGTTGGCGCTGCGCGTGCAGTTGGCCAGCAGGTTCGGTGTCTGCGCGCAGGCCGGGCCTGCCGCTGCCAATAACAGGGCGCACCACAGATATTTCATAGGGCTTCTCGGGGCAGGGAGGGTTCCAGCATTGCGCCCTTCGTCGTGACGAGCAAGGGGGATTGGCTTATTTGTATTGTTATACTATAACATTAAACCACAACCTGACCCGTGAACCGCTCCCCATGACTGAACAAGACCTCCTGGCCCAGCCACCCGCCGACTACATGAATGAAGCCCAGCAAGGCTTCTTCCGTGCGCTGTTGCTGGCCCAGCGCAATGAACTGCAAGTGCGTATCGACGCCGAGTTCCAGCAGCTACGCGAGCAGGAAACCAACAGCGATCCCGCCGATGTGGGCAGCGCCGAAGAGCAGCGCCAGTGGCAACTGCGCCTGCTGGAGCGGGAAAAAAAGCTCCTGGACAAGATCGACGACGCCCTCGAACTGCTGGCCCGTGGCGAATATGGCTGGTGCCGCGAAACGGGCGAGCCCATCGGCCTGCAACGCCTGCTGCTGCGTCCTACCGCCACGCTGTGTATCGAAGCCAAAGAACGTGAAGAGCTGCGCGAACGCCATAAACGGGCGATTTGACCGGCCACCCTGATGAGGAATACCTGATGCCCAATCGTCTCCCCGTTACCGTGTTGTCCGGCTTTCTCGGCGCCGGTAAAAGCACGCTGCTCAACTACGTCCTGCGCAACCGCGAGCACCTGCGCGTGGCGGTGATCGTCAATGACATGAGCGAAATCAATATCGACGGCAGCGAGGTGCAGCGCGACGTCACTCTCAACCGGTCCGAAGAAAAACTGGTGGAGATGAGCAACGGCTGCATCTGCTGCACCTTGAGGGAAGACTTGCTCGAGGAGGTCGGAAAACTCGCCAAGGAAGGTCGCTTCGATTACCTGCTGATCGAATCCACCGGCATTTCCGAACCGTTGCCCGTGGCCGAAACGTTTACCTTCCGCGACGAAAACGAGCAAAGCCTGGCCGACATCGCGCGCCTGGACACCATGGTCACTGTGGTTGATGGCATGAATTTCCTGCTCGACTACCAGGCCGCCGAAAGCCTGGCTTCACGCGGCGAAACCCTTGGTGAGGAAGACGAGCGCTCGATCACCGACCTGCTGATCGAGCAGATCGAATTCGCCGACGTGATCCTGATCAGCAAGATCGACCTGATCAGCAGCCGTGAGCGCGAGGAGCTGATGGCGATTCTCGAGCGCCTGAACGCCCAGGCGGAAATTATCCCGATGGTCATGGGTGAAGTGCCGCTGCACAAGATCCTCAATACCGGCCGGTTCGACTTCGAACGTGCAGCGCAGGCCCCGGGGTGGCTGCAGGAACTGCGCGGTGAGCATGTGCCGGAAACCGAAGAGTACGGTATCGCCTCCACTGCCTATCGCGCGCGCCGTCCGTTGCATCCGCAGCGCTTTTTCGACTTTATCGACCGCCCATGGGTCAACGGCAAACTGCTGCGCTCCAAGGGCTTCTTCTGGCTGGCCAGCAAGCACCAGGATGCGGGCAGCTGGTCCCAGGCCGGCGGCCTGATGCGGCACGGCTTTGCCGGTCGCTGGTGGCGCTTCGTGCCAAAAAGCCAGTGGCCCCAGGACGAAGAGAGCGTCGCGGCGATCATGGGTAACTGGCAATTGAACACTGGCGATTGCCGTCAGGAACTGGTGTTTATCGGGCAGAACATCGACTTCGCGCGCCTGCGTGCCGAGCTTGATGCCTGCTTGCTCACCGACGAAGAAATGGCCTTGGGCGTCGACGGTTGGCGCTTGCTGGACGATCCCTTTGGCCCTTGGTATGACGAGGCGGCCGCCTGATGCTGGCCCCGGTTATTCCCCTGCGCCCCGTGATCCGCCAGACCCGCGGCGAAACCCCGCTGGCGCTGTCCGACATCCTCGAAGACGGCGTCAACCTGGCGCTGTGGCAGCGCCAGTTGCCGCTGCACATTGCCGAGTTCGGCGCGTTGCTGGTGGCGCTCAATGAGCCGTTGGCCGATTCGCTGGTCGTGGAGTTGAGCCGCGAAGACGCCGCGCCGAACTTGCAAGGCCTGGCGTCCAGTTGTCGCGATCTTGAAGGCTATGAAGGCTTTATCGCTGATGTGGCGTGGCTGGTCAGCGCCTTTGCCTGCCTGCTGGGTGCCAAGCGAATCGGTGTGCGCCTGCGCCTGTTGGACAAGGCCATGTGTCCGCGCTTTCACGTGGACCATGTGCCGGTGCGGCTGATCACCACCTATGCCGGGATTGGCAGCCAATGGTTGCGCGAAGGTGTGATGGACCGTCGCCTGCTGAGCCGACCGGAGGCCGAGCCTACTGAGCGAATCGAGCAGATTCACTGCGGCGAGGTGGCCTTGCTCAAGGGCACGAAATGGCATGGCAATGAAGGTCATGGCCTGATCCATCGCTCGCCCGCCCTGAAGATGGATGAACGCCGCTTGATCCTGACGCTGGATTGGCTGGCATAACCGCGTAGGATCTAGCGTTCTACACGGTCTGAATGAAGCGTCTCATGCTGCAGAACATTCCCACCCACGTGATTGCCGGGCCCTTGGGCGCCGGCAAGACCAGCCTGATCAAGCACCTGCTCGCGCAACGCCCGGCCAACGAGCGTTGGGCGGTATTGATCAACGAGTTCGGGCAGATCGGCCTGGACGCTGCGCTGCTGACCCAGGATGACGACGGCATTGCCTTGGGCGAAGTCGCCGGTGGCTGCTTGTGCTGTGTGAATGGTGCACCGTTCCAGGTAGGCCTCGGCCGTCTGCTGCGGAAGGCCAAGCCGGATCGGCTGTTTATCGAGCCCTCGGGCCTGGGGCACCCGGCGCAGTTGCTCAAGCAGTTGCGCCAGGCGCCGTGGCAGAACGTGCTGGCGGTTCAGCCCTGTGTGCTGGTACTCGACGCCCAAGCCCTGGCGGCGGGTAAACCGTTGCCACCCGCGCAGCAGGAAACGCTGGCCAGTGCCGGGCTATTGGTATTGAACAAGGATGAGACGCTGGATGCCGCGCAGCGCCAGGCTGTCGAACGGCAGTTGCCGGATTGCCCGGTGTACTGGACCCGCCAGGCCCAGTTGCCACTGCAGCAGCTACCCGGATTAAGCGCACAGGCCGCCGCCGCGGTGGATAACTTCGCCGTGCCCGAGGGGCTCGCGCAACTGCCGGCGATCTGGAACGATCCCACGCTGCCGATTTGCTTGAGCCAGGCCCAGGAAGGCGGTTGGAGTATTGGCTGGCGCTGGCACCCGAGTCAGCAATTCGATGCCGTGCGGGTATCCGGATGGCTGGAAAGCCTGGAATGGCACCGCGCCAAGCTGGTTATCCACAGCGCCGAAGGTTGGATGTCCGCCAACGCCGTGGATAACGCTTCGCTTGCCTGGCAACCCAGTGAATGGCGCCGCGACTCGCGGATCGAATTGATTTTCAGCGCACCACAGGACGTGGCCGCGTTGCAGATGGCGCTCGCGGCCTGCCGTCAGTGACGATTCTTGGCCGCGTGGTCCTCGCGCCATTGGCTCAGCTCGATCACATTGGCACTGGGCAGTGGCGTCTTGATCTCGAACGGGTAGGGCGCCAGTTCGATCTGCGCGCTGTGGGCGCCGAACTGGGTGATCGTCCCCGGATGGCGGGTCTCGCCGGTCACGGTGAATTCGAAATTGTAGATGCGCGCCAGGCGTCGCCGACCACTGGCATCCTTCACAAAACCGATGCGCTTGAGCGCCACCGCACCGTCGAGCAGCTCGATATCGAGCTTGGCGCAATGCTGCTTGACCCGTTCCAGCGCCCGCTCGCGCAGACCGTGGTTGTGCCACACCCAGGCGGCAGCGGTCGCCAGCAGCATCAACACGAAGATGTTTCCCAGGGTCAGCATGCAAAGAACTCCAACAAAGTGAGAGCAGCTTAACTGTGTCGCCGGTCTGTCGTACAGGCTGCGTTTAGTCGCATACTGCGCGGCCAGAATTTCAATGGCTTTACGGAAATCTCCCGCATGAAACGCACACCTCATCTGCTTGCGATCCAGTCTCATGTGGTCTTTGGCCACGCCGGAAACAGCGCTGCCGTGTTCCCCATGCAACGGGTCGGGGTGAATGTCTGGCCGCTGAACACCGTGCAGTTCTCCAACCACACCCAGTATGGCCAATGGGCGGGAGAAGTGTTGGCGCCGCAGCAGATTCCGGCGCTGGTGGAAGGCATTGCCGCGATCGGCGAGTTGGGCAACTGCGACGCGGTATTGTCCGGTTACCTGGGCAGTGCGGACCAGGGGCGCGCGATCCTCACCGGTGTGGCGCGCATCAAGGCCATCAACCCCAAGGCCTTGTACCTGTGCGACCCGGTGATGGGGCATCCGGAAAAAGGCTGCATCGTGCCGCAGGAAGTCAGCAATTTCCTGCTGGAAGAGGCCGCGGCGATGGCCGACTTCCTGTGCCCCAACCAGCTGGAACTGGACAGTTTTGCCGGGCGCAAGCCGCAATCACTGTTCGATTGCCTGGCCATGGCCAAGGCGTTGCTGGCGCGCGGGCCGAAGGCGGTACTGGTCAAGCACCTGGATTACCCCGGCAAGTTGCCGGATGGCTTCGAGATGCTGCTGGTGACCGCTGATGGTAGCTGGCACCTGCGCCGGCCGCTGCTGGCGTTTCCGCGCCAGCCGGTGGGCGTCGGCGACCTGACCTCCGGGCTGTTCCTGGCGCGTGTGCTGCTCGGCGACAGCCTGCTGGCGGCCTTCGAATTCACCGCGGCAGCAGTGCATGAAGTGCTGCTCGAAACCCAGGCCTGCGCCAGTTACGAATTGGAGCTGGTGCGCGCCCAGGACCGCATCGCCCATCCGCGTGTACGTTTCGAGGCCACGCCCATCGGGTTGTAGGCCTCTGCCGAATTGAGCCAGGCCAAGAGCGTCCGGTACTATCGGGCGCTTCTTGTCCCCCTGTGCTTTTCAAGGAAGATCCATGTCGCCATCCCTTAGGGTTTTCTCCGCGCTGAGCCTGGCCTCGCTGCTCAGTGCCTGCAGTGTCAACGGCAGCTACCCGGACGCCACCGAACCTGATGCGGCGAAGCTGCGCTTTATCTCCAACACACAGAATTCCACGCTCGACCTCTTCGATGCGCAGCACTGCGCAGGCCGTACCACTGGCATGCTCAACAACTTCATGATGGCCGATACCCGCCGCCGCGCCGACATGAGCGTGCCGCCGCCAGCGAAAACCCGTGGCCTGCTGGAAGTGAAGTTGCCCGCCGGCCAGCCGCTTTTCGTGCGACTCAATACCAACGGCGGCTCCTACGTATGCGCCAAGGCGTTCAATTTCACGCCCGAAGCCGGCAAGGAATATGAAGTGGCCTTCGATGTCGACGGGAGCAACTGCATTACCACGTTCCGGCGCCTGTCACGGTTCAATGGCAAAGACGCGCGTACGCCACTGCCAATGTTCGAAACGCCGTTGCTGGCATGCGCCGGCAGCACGCCGATGTTCCCCAGGCAGCTGCCCGAAACCGCCCAGCGCACAGCGTTGATCAACACCATCGTCGACACCAACGTGCAGCTGTTCAAAATGATGAACCCTGATACCCCGGCCGAAGCACCGACGACCGCCAAAGCCCTTGAGGAGCAGATTGCCAAGCGCAAGGTGGCGATGGGATCGTTTACGTTGCCGCAGGATTACTGGGCTCAATATCGCCAGAACTACGCACTGTTGAATGAAGAGGCTGCAGCCCAGCAGACACGCACGCTGGGGTTCTACAAGGAGGTTTATCGCTTCCGGCTCACGCTTATCGAGGACGCTGTGCTGCAACAGTGGCTGAACCCGACGGACCTCGCCACGCGCGAGCGGGTCAAGGCCAACGACAAGATGATGACCACGTACTACACCAATACACGCACGTCAGTGATGATCGAGGTGCTCAACCATCACATGGAGCGCATGAGCCAGTTGGACCAGCGCTTTGATGTCTGTGCCCACTATGACAAGTGCTGGCACCTGTAGGCGTGGGCGCGCTCGCGCTTACTAGGCGTCTGCCTTGATCTCCTGATAGCGCTTCTCCAGCTCCTGGCGAATCTGCCGACGCTGCTGGGCCTGCACGAACCGGCGCTTGTCTTCGCTGTTGTGGGGCTGCAGTGGCGGCACGGCGGCGGGTTTGCGCTGGTCGTCCACGGCCACCATGGTGAAAAAGCAGCTGTTGGTATGGCGCACCGAGCGTTCGCGGATGTTCTCGGTGACCACCTTGATGCCCACTTCCATCGACGTGTTGCCGGTGTAGTTGACCGATGCGAGGAAGGTCACCAATTCGCCGACATGGATCGGCTCGCGAAAAATCACCTGGTCGACCGACAACGTGACCACATAGCGACCGGCATAACGGCTCGCGCAGGCGTAGGCCACTTCGTCGAGGTACTTGAGCAGGGTGCCGCCGTGGACATTGCCTGAGAAGTTGGCCATGTCAGGGGTCATCAATACCGTCATCGACAGCTGGGCGTTTCCGGGTTCCATAGCACACTCACGGGTTGTAGGCATTGGTTGGGGGGCACCTCTGCGGGTGCTGGAATCTTTGCAGCGCCATCCTTTACGGGACGCCGGTGGGCGGCTTGCCGTCACGCGTGCACCGATCTGTTTCCATATATTGCACCGGCTTTCCGGCGGAAGTCGCGGTGTTAACCTTCAAAAGCCCATCTCAGGGCATTTCTTACGATCAAGGCAGACTCTTCCTCTCGCTCTTTGCGACCGTTCAAAGGCGCGGACGGATGCAGGAAGAGCGCCAGTACCCTCAAGGAGCCCCTCGCCATGCACGCCATCAGCTTTATCCAGGACCTGGCCGTGATCATGTTGGTGGCCGGGGTTGTCACCATCCTGTTTCACCGCCTCAAGCAACCCGTGGTGCTGGGGTACATCGTCGCCGGCTTCATCATCGGCCCCCATACGCCGCCTTTCGGCCTGATCCACGACGAAGACACCATCAAGACCCTCGCCGAGCTGGGGGTGATCTTCCTGATGTTCTGCCTGGGCCTGGAATTCAGTCTGCGCAAGCTGTTCAAGGTCGGTGCCACGGCGTTTATCGCGGCGTTCCTGGAAATCATCCTGATGATCTGGATCGGCTACGAGATCGGCCGCTGGTTCGACTGGAATACCATGGACTCGCTGTTCCTCGGCGCAATCCTGGCGATCTCCTCGACCACCATCATCGTCAAGGCACTCAATGACCTGAAGATGAAGAACCAGCGCTTCGCCCAGCTGATTTTTGGCGTGCTGATCGTGGAAGACATCCTCGGGATCGGCATCATTGCCTTGCTGTCGAGCATTGCCGTCAGTGGCACGGTCAGCTCCGGCGAGGTGTTCTCCACGGTCGGCAAGCTCTCGCTGTTCATGATCGTCGCACTGGTCATCGGCATTTTGCTGGTGCCGCGCCTGCTGGCCTACGTAGCTAAGTTTGAAAGCAACGAAATGCTGCTGATCACCGTACTCGGCCTGTGTTTCGGCTTCTGCCTGCTGGTGGTCAAGCTGGAATACAGCATGGTGCTGGGCGCGTTCCTGATTGGCGCGATCATGGCCGAATCGCGCCAGTTGATTAAGATCGAACGCCTGATCGAGCCGGTTCGCGACATGTTCAGCGCCATTTTCTTCGTCGCCATTGGCTTGATGATCGACCCGCAGATCCTGCTGCAATACGCCTGGCCGATTGCGGTAATCACCGTGGCGGTGGTGCTGGGCAAGATGCTGTCCTGCGGCCTGGGCGCGTTTATCGCCGGCAATGATGGCCGGACCTCACTGCGCGTAGGCATGGGCCTGTCACAGATTGGCGAGTTTTCCTTCATCATCGCCGCGCTTGGGATGACCTTGCAGGTGACCAGCGACTTCCTGTACCCGGTGGCGGTTGCCGTTTCGGCGATCACCACGTTGCTCACGCCGTACCTGATTCGGGGTGCCGACCCGTTGTCGTTGAAGATTGCCGCCGTGATGCCCAAGCGCCTGAGCCGGGTGTTTGGCCTGTATGGCGAGTGGCTGCGCAGTATCCAGCCGCAAGGTGAGGGCGCGATGCTGGCGTCGATGATTCGCAAGATTATCCTGCAAGTGGGGGTGAACCTGGCGCTGGTGGTGGCGATCTTCTTCGCCGGCAGTTACTTCGCGGCGCGCATTGGCGGGTATCTGGAGGGGTGGATCAGTGATCCAAGCTGGCAGAAGGCATTGATCTGGGGTGGGGCGCTGCTGTTGTCGCTGCCGTTCCTGATTGCGGCTTACCGCAAGCTCAAGGCGTTGTCGATGTTGCTGGCAGAGATGAGCGTGAAGCCGGAAATGGCCGGGCGGCACACCCAGCGTGTACGACGCGTGATCGCCGAGCTGATCCCGCTGTTGTCGCTGCTGGTGATCTTCCTGCTATTGGCAGCCTTGTCGGCCAGCATTCTGCCGACCAACAAGTTGCTGGTGCTGATCGCCGTCGTCACGGCCGCAGTGGCGGCCGTGCTCTGGCGGTGGTTCATCCGCGTGCATACGCGCATGCAGGTCGCCTTGCTGGAGACCCTGGATAACCACAAGGACACGCCGGAGCATTGAGAGCAACGGTGGCGAGCTTGCTTGCACTGGGCTGCGCAGCAGCCCTGAACAGTGATCTCGCCACACAAGCCTTGTGGGATCAGCTTTCCAGCCAGACGTCCCGCGCCCAGTGCCACACCGATTCCCAGGTTTCTTCGGTGACGAGTTCTTCTTCGCCGGACCACAGCACCACGGTGCCGTCTTCTTCGACGCAGTAGTAGTCGTCACCGTCCTGGCAGATCGGGATCATGCTGCGATCAACGCCGGCATCCCAGGCGTTGGCGGCCACGTCGGGCAGGTAGGTGTGGGATTGCGGGTCGGTGACGGTCACCGGCTCCAGGCTGCCGTAGACCACGTCGCTGACGGTCAGCAGGAATTCGCGGAACACAAACGGGATGTCGATGAACAGTTGTTCCTCGATTTCCACCAGTTGGTCTTCGTCAGGCAGTTCCAGAGGAACCGGGACCGGTTCGTTGGCTTCACGCAATTGTTCGATGAT
>Ga0153921_1000170_pt1 | contig 48150 bp, 44 predicted proteins | sample TSNJ005MetaG_FD_104691 | JGI IMG/M metagenome (GOLD analysis project Ga0153921, IMG submission 104691) | Attine ant fungus gardens microbial communities from New Jersey, USA - TSNJ005 MetaG | ecosystem: Host-associated > Fungi > Mycelium > Unclassified | place: USA: New Jersey, Brendon T. Byrne... | reverse complement strand
GATTGAAGTGCTTATGGAGGGTTCGTGACATCCATCGCCGCCGTCGCGAGTGCCTCGGGCTACTCCCGCCAGCAGATCCGCGACCTCGAGCGGCTGGGCGTCATCCCGCCGGCGGAGCGCGGTCCGAACGGCTACCGGAGGTTCACCGCGACGCACGCCCGGGCGCTGCGGGTCTACCGCGGGGTCGCGGCCGCGATCGGCCCGGTCGACGCGCGGCGCGTACTGCGGGAGACGTGGACCCTCCCGCTCGCCGAGGCTGCTGCGCTGCTGGGCGCGCTGCACGTCGGCCTCGCGCGGGAGCGGGAGCAGGCGGAGGCCGCACTCCACGCTCTGCGCTCGATCCACGCGGAGGGGAGCGGCCGCCGACGGACGGACGACGTCGCCCTCACCATCGCCGAGCTGGGCGACGCGCTCGGTGTGCGGGCCTCCACCCTCCGGTTCTGGGAGCAGGAGGGGCTCGTCTCCCCGGATCGCGTCACCTCGCGCGGAGCCAGGAGCTACCCGCCCGCCGCCGTGCGGGAGGCGCGGATCGTCGCGGCCCTGCGTGCCGCCGGCCACGGGATCCCCGCCGTCCGCTCCACCATCGACGCCGTCCGCGGGTCGGCGGACCTCGGGGACCCGGAACGCGCGCTCGCGCAGCGGATCGAGGCGCTCGCGCAGCGCACGCTGGCGCTGCTGGAGGCCGGTGCGGACGCCGCCGCGCTGCTCCGAGAGCGCGTCTAGACGGTCGCCGGAGGCCCGGCTAGCCTGCGGACTAGTTCGATCGCCGCCGGCAGGACGAGGGAGGGATCCATGACGACCGCACCCTCCACCGTCCGGCGGCCCTGGCTGCTCCCGACGCTGGCGGGGTACCAGCGCGGTTGGCTCGGCCGCGACATCGTCGCCGGGATCTCCGCGGGCGCGGTCGTCGTGCCGCAGGCGATGGCGTACGCGACCATCGCCAACCTCCCGGTCGAGGTCGGCCTGTACACCGCGATCGTGCCGATGCTCGTCTACGCGCTGCTCGGCGGCTCGCGCGCGATGAGCGTCTCCGCCACCTCCACCATCGCGACGCTGACCGCGACGACGCTCGTGTCGGTGGGCGTCGTCGCGAACTCGGACCAGATCCCGCGCGACCTCGTCATGCTGACACTGCTGGTCGGCGCGATCCTGTTCGTCGCGCGGCTGCTCCGCCTCGGCTCGCTCGTCGAGATCATCAACCGGCCGACCCTCCTCGGCATCCAGGTCGGCGTCGGAGCCACGGTCGCGGTCGGTCAGCTGCCCAAGCTGCTCGGGGAGACGACCGCGCCGACGGGCGAGGGATTCGTCCGGTCGATCAACGCCGTCATCGCGGCCGTCCCGCAGGCGAATCCGTGGACGGCCCTGCTCGCGGTGTGCTCGATCGCGGCGCTGTTCCTGTTCAAACGTTTCCTGCCGCGGGTTCCCGGGCCGCTGATCGTCGTCGCCGCCGGCATCCTGCTCGTCGCCTTCGGCGGGGCGAAGGAGGCCGGCGTCGAGCTGATCGCGCCGGTCGGGCAGGCGTTCCCGCTCCCGGTGCTGCCCTCGTTCGATCACGTGTTCCAGCTCATCCCGGGCGCCCTCGCCATCGCCGTCATGGCCTTCCTCGAGACGGCCGCGGTGGCGCGCGGCATCCGCGACCTCGACGATCCCCGCATCGACAGCAACCGCGAGCTCTTCGCCATCGGCGTGGCCAACCTCGTCGGCGGCTGGTTCCAGGCCCTCCCGGCCGCGGGCGGTTTCTCCCAGAGCGCCGTGAACAAGGCCGCGGGGGCCCGGTCGCAGGTGGCGGCCATCGTCACGGTGGTGCTCGCCCTCCTGATCGGGCTGTTCCTCGGGCCCGTGATCAGCCTCCTACCGCAGGCGACGCTCGCGGCACTCGTGTTCGTGGCCGTCTTCGGCCTGATCGACGTGAAAGATCTGACCCTGCTGTGGCGCATCAGCAAGCGCGACTTCACCATCGCAGCCGTCGTCACCGTCATCGGCTTGACGGCGGGACTGCTCGCGGCGGTCGCCGTCGGCGTGCTGTTCACGCTCGTCCTGGTCCTGGCCGCCATGAACAAGCCACGCATCCACGCGGAAGCCGCCGCCGACGGCCACATGGCCGTGACGCTGCTCGGCCCGCTCTACACGGCCAACGTGCTCGCAACAGAGCAGGCCGTCCTCGACGCCGCCGACGCCGCCGCCCAGGTGGCGACGCTCCACGAACTCACGCTCGACTGCTCCACCCTGCAGGACATCTCGATCACCGTGATCCTGGCGTTCCGCGACCTCGACCGGGAACTCGCCGGCCGCGGCGTGCGGCTCCGCGTGCGCGGCCTGCCCTCCGCGGCGCGGGAGATCGCCGCGCGGACGCCGTGGTTCCAGGGGTTGGAGGCGGACGGGCGGGTGGTCTAGGCGGGCGCGGGTGGGTTCGCGCGGCCTAGTAGTCGATCTTGACGCATTCGCTGCTGATCTGGATCGTCATGTTGGTCAGGCTTGCGCTGAAGGAGAGGCCGGCTTTGTAGGGCAGGTCGACGTCGATCGAGCGGAGTCGCATCTCGTCGGTGGAGACGGGGCCGATTTGGCGGACGTGGTATCCGAGGTCTTTCCAGTGGGCGCGGACCTTCTCGGTGATGGCGTCGGGGTCGAAGGTTTCTGGGTCGACACGTTGTCGCACGAAGATCGAGTACTGCTCGGCGGTCGCGGGCATGTCGCAGGCGCCTATCGCCCAGTTCGATCGGATGGTGGGATCGAACACTCGTGGTGGATCGCTGCTGACCGTCCACTCGCCGCCGACGAACTGTGCGAGTTCGTCGGTTTGGGCGAGGGCTTCGGTGAGGAGTTCGTCGACCGTTTTAGACGAGAAGCCCTCGGGGTGGCTGAGGACGTCGCCGTCGCCGGGAGTGGTCATGGGTCCTCCTAAGGGGGTGCAGCCGGCCAGCAGGGTGGCAGCGATCGTTGCGGCGAGAATGGTTCGGATGGTGCGTGATGTCATCGCCGTTTGGCGCCTTCTCCGGGTGCGGTGGCTCCGCCGTTGATGTTGTGGTCGTGGCCGAGGGCGGCGGCGGTGTTGCGGATGGCTTCGGTGTCTTTGTTGAGGTAGCCGTGGCCGGCGGTGGCGTGCGGGCTGAATATGGCGCCGTTGTCGGTGCCATATCCGAGGGTGCTGTGGCCGTCGGTGGGGGCGAGTCCGTTCGCGGGGTCGCCTTGCATCTCATCGGAGTGCGGTGGCACGAGCGACTAGTCCCATGGGATGCACTCGCTGTACACGATGATCCCCATACTCTGCGTGCTGGCGTCGAAGGAGAGGCCCGCGTTGTGGGGAAGAGCGACGTCGATCGAGCGCAGCCGGTGTTCGTCCGTTGGCGCAGGACCGATCTGTTTGACGTCATAGCCGGAACTTCGCCAGTGCTCCCGGACTCTCTCCGTGACGACGTCGGGTTCGAATCCGGTCTCCTGCTCCACACGCTGTCGAACGTGAATTCTGTACTGGGACAGAGCTGCAGACACGTCGCACGACGCCATCGCCCAGCCGGTTCTGTTGGAAGCGTCGAAGGTTCTCGGTGGCACACCCAGATCCAGCCACTCTCCTCCGATGAGTCGGACCAGCTCGTCCGTCTGCGCGAGCGTCTCGTCGAGGAGTTGGTCTCTGGTTTTCGCTGAGCCGATTGGAGGGGTTTCGTTGCCGGGGGTGGTCATGCTGTCTCCAAGGGGTGTGCAGCTGGTGAGCAGCGCCAGGGTGATCGCAGCTGTAAATATGTGCCGGATTCCATAGTGTGTCATCGCCGCTTGGCGCCTTCTCCGGGAGCGGTGGCTCCGCCGTTGATGTTGTGGTCGTGGCCGAGGGAGGCGGCGGCGGTGTTGCGAATGGCTTCGGTGTCTTTGTTGAGGTAGCCGTGGCCGGCGGTGGCGTGCGGGCTGAACGCGATGCCGTTGTCGGTGCCGTATCCGAGGGTGTCGTGGCCATCGGTGGGGGCGAATCCGTTCGTGGGGTCGCCTTCGGAGGAGAATCCGCGACCGCCGAATTGTGCCTCTCGGGGGTCGGATCGGCCGGAGAAGTCGCGTCCCATCCAGGCCACACCGTCGCGGGACGACTCGCTTGCGTAGACGTGCTGTCCGCCGCCGTCCACGTGCAGGTCTTTCGCCCCGCGGATATCGCTTTCGATGCCGGCCGAGGCCAGGAACACCACCGATTGGACGTTGTGGCCTACGTCGCTGACGGCATTGCCGACCACGGTGGTGCCGTAGGAGTGGCCAACGACGGCCGTGTACGGGTCCGGGTTTCCACCGAGGATGCCGCTGGCCGCCCATTGCCCGTCCAGTTCGCGAGTCAGCCGGGCGCCGCCCTTCCGGGCAGCATCGCCGCTGAGCACCGAACTCATGTCCGGCGGGGCGTATCCGATCCAGGCCACGACCATGTGGGCGCTAGCGGGCTCGAGACGGTTCTGCTCGTCATAGACGTTGAGCGCGCCATTCGTCCAACCTGCAAGGCGGTTGGGCTCTCCGAGCGCACTGTTCATGCCGGGAACCATCCACGTGACTTTCCCGTCCTTCTCGGCCTGCGTCTCGCCGACCGCGACAGCGGCCAAGGGCGGGTCGTTGTGGAGGTGATAACAGAGCAGCCCTCGCGGTGGTGTCAGCTGTTTGGCGAGTTTCTCGTAGTCCAGCAGCGGCCCCGAGAACTTGTTGACGCCGAGCGCCTTCAGGATGTCCTGCAGCACGATGCCTTGCGGCGAGTCGGGGCTGATGGTGGGGTCGGCGAGATCGCGGGTGAATTGGATCATGTTGGCGTGGATGCGGGTGTCGGCGTCCAGGCCGGGGAGGTTGCCGATGATGGTGGGGACGGCTTGGCACCACTGTTCCCGCTGTTCCGGGGAGAGCTTCTTCCACCAGGTGGCCACGGCTTCGGCGTCCGGCGGGTTGTCCCAGAACTGTTGCATCAGTCCGGGGTTCTCGGCCAAGAGGGCGGCGAACTGGTCGGGGGAGAGGGTGCCCAGCAGGTCGATCGACCCGGAGGTGGTGGCATCCAGACGGGTGAGGGTCGTGAAGGTGGTGGTGAACCGGGCCGATTCCCATTCGGCGGTGTCGCGGAGAGCTCCGTGCAGGGTGGCTTCCATCTCGCGGGCGAAGAGGTCTTCGGCAGTGTGGAATTCGTTCTGCGCGGTGCGGGCGCGGGAGCGCGCGTCGTCCAAGCGTTGCTGGGCGTCGTCCAGGTGGACGCGGGCGACCATCAGGTCCGCCTCGATGTCCCCGGCACGACGGCGTAACGACGCCGTCGCCTCCGCGGCGGCCACCTGGTCGCGGGGAGAGGCCGATGGGGAGCTGTGCTGCTGGGTCAGCAGCAGTCCGAGCAGGGCGGCATGGTCGGCGGTGAGCGTGCCGACCACTGCCTGCGCCCGTTCCAGATCCTCCTGCGCCTCCACCGCCGACTCCAACGCCAGATCGGCGGCGGACTGGCTCGACTGCATCGCCCCCGCCCAGCGGTGCGAGGCGTCCGCCGCCGCCTGGTGCTGTTCCGCCGCGGTCTGGGCTGCCTGCGCCAGCCGCAGCAGGCGGTCCCGGAAGGCGTCCGCCGCGATCCCGGACCACGCCGGGGCCGCGAGCGTCCCCTGCACCCGGAGCATCCGCTGCCGCTTCCCGTTCAGTCCCTCGGCCAGCGAACGCAACTCGTAGATCAGTTCTTGCACCGCCTCCTGCTCGCCCGGGGTCGGGTCCCCCTCGAACAGAACCGGTGACCAGTCCCGGTACTCAGAACGCACGAACGTCCACCCCGAACGCGTCCGCGTCAGCGGCATCCCGGCCCTCGAACACGTCTGCCGCGGAACCCAGCAGCCGTGCCAACGCGTCCAGACCCACGGTCACCGTCGACCGGCCCGAACCCCAGTACGACTCGAACCGATCCACCGTGCTCACCGCACGCCCGCCCCCGAACCGACCGGCCGTCACCTTCGGATCGGTGCCCCGGCCGTCAGGCGTCAATTCACTGCGCGCCTCCCGCAGCATCGCGGTATCGACCGCGACCACTCCACCCATACCATCCCCCGAATCCTCAATGAGAAATACGATATCGATGTCCAGGATGGAAAATCAAACGCGGTGTGCGGATATCACGCTCAAGGATTAGGCGCGGCAGGCGACTCCAGCCCACTCCAGCACCCGCAGCGCCCGGAGGGTCTGCCACCGGCTGGGCTCGCCGACCCGCTCCATCGTGATGGTCGTTCTGCCGGGGATGGCGGCCTCCAGTGTCCAGCGGCCATCCGCGCCGCGCTTGCTCTCGACGAGCGCGACCGCCTCCGCGACCCGTTCGTCCGCCGGCGCGCCGGCCGCGCGCAGGTGGTCGAGCCCGCGGAGCACGTCGTAGCGCCAGTAGGTCGGGAAACGGAAGGTCAGCCAGTCCTCGTCGATCAGGGAGCCGTCGCTCTTGCGTCGCAGCAAGCCGCGCTCCAGCAGATACGTGTGACCGCGGGCGATCTCCGCCGAGACGTCGGTCGGGCCGTCGGCGTCGCGGTAGGCGGCGAGCCCCTCCAGCGCGCAGATCGTCGAGTGGAACGAGGAGGGCGCGGTGCGGTCCTCGGAGTAGCAGTTCCAGCCGCCGTCGTCGTGCTGATCGGCGAGCAGGAGGCCGACGATCCGTTCGCTGGGGGAGCCGAAGGCCGCGCCCGCGATCAGCACGCGACCGTTGATGCAGGGCTCGACCTCGCCCTCGAAGAACGGGCTGTGCCCCCACTGCTCACCCCAGTCGACGTTGTCGCGCACGCGCGCCAGCGCCGCCGCCATGCGCGGACCGTCCGGCCCGGCGCCGAGCGTCGCGAGGAGGAGCAGGGTGTCGTCGGTCGCATCCCAGTCCTCGGGCTTCCACACCGCGCCGCCCCAAGTGCCAGCAGGGTCCTGGGCGTCGAGCAGGGCCGCACCCCAGCCCTCGGACTCGACGGCGGCGCGGTCGGCCGCCCACGCCGGGGCGGGCTCGTGCAGGAGATCGCGCCGGGTCTGCCAGCGGATCGAGGGATCGCCGTCGAGGAGCCACGCGGTCACGTCCACGGCGCACACGCTACTCCGCGAACGACTGCGTTCCCAGCACGCTCAGCAGGGCCAGCTTCTCGGCCGCCTCGGTGTGCGGGGGCGCGGTCAGCACGAGCAGGCACTGCGAGAGGTCCTCGGTGAAGAGGGCCTGGCAATCCAGCTCCAGGGCGCCGAGCTCGGGATGGAGGAGGGTCTTGTGGTCCTCGAAGCGGCGCGCCACCTCGTGCCGGTCCCACAGGGCCGCGAACTCCGGGCTCTCGCGCAGCAGGGCGCGCACGAGCTCGCCCGCGCGGGAGCGCTCGCCCAGCGCGCCGGACGCATCCCGCAGCGAGGCGACCTGCGCCCGGCTCTGCCGATCCCGGTCGTCCTCCGGATACATCGAGCGGGCCGACTCGGGATGCGCGAACCAGCGGTACACCTCGCTGCGCTCCAGCCCGGTGAAACCCGAGCGGTCGCCGAACAGCGCCACCGCCATCCGGTTCTGCACGAGCGTCTCCCCGAGATTGGACAGGACCATCGCCGGGCTGTCGTCGAGCCGGTCGAGCACGCGGAGAAGCGCCGGCGGAACGTGCGCGCCGCCGAGACGGTCCGGGGTGTTGTGGCCCGCGATGCGGTGGAGGTAGTCGCGCTCGTCCGCGGTCAGCCGCAGGGCGCGGGAGAGGCTCGCGAGCATCTGCTCGCTGGGCTGCGGGCCGCGCTGCTGCTCGAGGCGGGTGTAGTAGTCGACCGACATGGCGGCGAGCAGTGCGACCTCCTCGCGGCGCAGCCCCGGCGCGCGGCGGCGGGCACCGACGGAGAGCCCGACGTCGGCGGGCTGGAGGGCCTCCCGGCGGCGGCGGAGGAAATCGGCGAGGGCGGTGCGATCCATCCCTCCATCATGCGCCGCGGCCGCGCCGCGAACCAGGGATCGCGGATCCCCCGATCACCGGGTCTCTCCCGGTCGGAGCTGTCACTGCCGAGGCTGAGGGCATGGACATCACAGGAAACACCATCTTCATCCCGGGAGCGACCAGCGGCATCGGCCTCGCCCTCGCCGTCGCCCTGCACGACCGTGGCAACACGGTCATCGTGGGCGGACGCCGCACCGAGCTGCTTGAGCGGATCGCCGCCGAGCACCCCGGCATCGACACCGTCCGCATCGACACCGCCGACGCCGAGAGCATCCGCACGGCCTCCGCCGCCGTGATCGAGCGCCACCCCGAGCTGAACGTACTGGTCGCCATGGCCGGCATCATGCGCGTCGAGGACTGGCGCAGCCCCGCCGGCTTCGTCGAGACCGCGGAGGCGATCGTCACCACGAACCTGCTCGGCCCGATCCGGCTCATCGGCGCGTTCATCGAGCACCTGCAGACCCGCCCGGACGCGACCATCGTGACCGTCTCGTCCGGCCTCGCCTTCGCGCCGCTCGCCGTGACCCCGACCTACAACGCCACCAAGGCCGCCATCCACATGCTCAGCGAGAGCATCCGCCTCCAGCTCGCCGGAACCTCCGTGCGGGTGCTGGAGCTGGAGCCGCCGGCGGTGCGCACCGGTCTGATGCCGGGCCAGGAGGACAGCCCGGTGGCCCAGCCGCTCGACGAGTTCATCGACGAGGTCATGGGCCTCATCGAGACGCAGCCGGAGGCCACCGAGCTGCAGGTCGAGCGCGTGAAGTTCCTGCGCTACGGCGAGGCTCGCGGCGACTACGCCCAGGTCGTGGCGGCGCTCAACGCCTCCGACCCCCACGGCAAGGCGCCGGCCGAGGCAGCCCGGACCGAAGCGGCCTAGCTGTCGCTCCCGGGCCCTGAGCGGCGCTGCCGCCGTCCCCACCCCCGGCAACTCCGGAGAATTCTGTTACCGCACCCTGAATCGCCGTCCGAACGGCGAAGTGAGCGGCGCGGCGCGACGGAGCTCCGGAGTTCTGGGGGCGCGTGCCGATGCCCGCGCACGGAAGTCGGTGCGCCGTTACTCCGGCGCCGGCCGACGCCGCGCCGCTCAGGTCGCCGGAACTCCGGCGAGCCGGGCGCGGCGGCGCCGAAACTCCGGAGTTCCGGTGCAGCGGCATGCGGCGAAGGGCGCGGGCCTCGCGGCCTAGCGGTCCCGGCGCTCGACCGTCAGGGCGAGCCACGCGGCGAGGTCGGCGATCGCCGCGTCCACGTCGTCCCGTACGGCGGGTGTGAACGGCTCGTCCTCGTGCACGGCGTCGACGCGGAGGATGCCTGCCTTCCGGTCCGCCGTGGCGTCGAGCTTGCCGACCAGGCGGTCGTCGTGGAGGATCGGCAGCGCGAAGTAGCCCCAGCGGCGCTGGGCGGCGGGCTTGTACATCTCCAGCAGATATTCGAAGCCGAAGAGGTCCGAGGCGCGCACGCGGTCGTGCACCAGCCGGTCGAAGGGGGAGAGCAGGGCGGTGCGACCCGCGAACGGCGCGCCGACGGCCTCCGGGTCGACCCGCCAGTCGAGGTCGCTGCCGTCCACCCGCACCGGCTCGCCGGCGTCGCCCACCAGGACGGCGCGGGCGATGCCGAGCGCTCGGAGGCGGTGGGCGTCCCGCAGCGGCTTGGCCTGCGCCTCGGGCACGATCTCGACGCCGGCCGGGTAGACGCGCTCGGCGACGTCCCAAGTGCGCTGACGCCCGATGCGGCCCGCGACCGCCACCTCGCCGCGGCCCTGCAGCAGCTCGAGCATCCTGGTCACGTTCTGGTTGTGGGTCCAGCCGCTCGACTGCCACGGCACGGCGGCCGTGTCGGGGATGTCCTTCGACAGCAGCGGGCCCTCGGCGCGCAGCCGGGCGAGCAGGTCGACGCGGAAGGCGTCGTTGGCCGCCAGCCAGGCCGCCCAGGCGGGGACGTCGTCCGGCCAGCGCGACATGCGGTCGAGGTGGAGGCCGAGGTCGGAGACCGCGCGGACCATCGCGAACGGCGGCTGCTTCGGGTCGTCCATCGCCTTGACCTCGTAGAGCAGCCGGTCGGTCTCGAGGGCGGTCTGCACCTCCCCGGGACGGAACGCGGGGCCGAGCCGGGTGAAGGCGATCAGCTCGGCGCTCGGCGCGACCGCCGCGGTCGGGTCGAGCTGCAGGAAGGTCAGGTGCTCGACCAGCGGCACCAGTCCCTCGGGTCTCGTGGCGTCGAGGCGCTGTGCGCGCACGGCGATGCGGCGGGCCTCGTCGCGGGAGAGGATCATGCGGCTCCCGCCCCGACGATCTGCTCGGCGAGCAGGTCGCCGACGAGCGGCCCCATCGTCAGGCCGGCGGCGCCGAAGCCGGCGTTGACGTAGACGCCGGGATGCCCCTCCAGCTCCCCGACGGACGGCAGCTCGCCCTCGGGCAGCGGGCGGAGTCCGACACGCGTCTCGATCACGGTCGCGTCGGCGAGGCCCGGTGCGACGGACAGCGCATCGGCGAGCACCTGCTGCTGGCCGGCGGCCGTGACTCGGGCATCGAATCCCGAGCCGGTCTCGCGGGTCGCGCCCACGACGACACGGGAGTCGTCGAACGCCACCAGGTAGTGCGGGGCGACGGGATGGACGGACGGCCAGTCCCGCGTGTCCACGCCGTCGAGGCGCAGGTGGGTGATCTGCCCGCGCTGTGGTTCGACGGGAACGCGGGCTCCGAGGCGGTCGAGCACGCGGTTCGTCCACGCACCCGCCGCGACGACCAGCGCGTCCGCGTGCAGCTCGCGCTCCTCGATGCGGGGGACGCCGTCGGCGCCCAGGAAGACGGTGCCGTCGACGCGCTGCGCGCCGTGCGCCTGCGCTCCGGCGAGCAGCCCGGCCCGCAGCGCGCGGCCGTCGACACGTGCGCCGCCGGCGATGTGCAGAGCGTGGAAGCCGTCGCCGAGTGGAGGGAAGAGGTCGCGTGCGGAGGCGGCGTCGATGCGGCGCACCTCGCCGATCGTGCGGGCCTGCGGCGCCCGCGCGGCGATGCGCTCCTCCGTCGCGTCCACGACGGAAGCCTCCCGGTTGACGATGAGGGCACCCGAACGGCGGAAGCCGATGTCGTCGACACCGACCTCGGCCAGCCGCTGGATCAGCTCCGGGTAGTAGTCGGCGCTCGCCGAGTACAGCTCGTAGAAGTCCCCGTCGGCGACCGAGCTCCACGGCTGGATGATGCCGGCGCCCGCGTCCGTCGCGCGCCCGGTCAGCCCGGCGTCGGCCACGGTGACGGCGATGCCGCGCCGCGCGAGAGCGAAGGCCGTCGCCGCTCCGGCGACGCCGCTCCCGATCACGAGGACGCTCGACGCGGTACCGGCTCCGCTCATCGGGCGGCCGCCTCGGCGATCGCCGCCCCGAGGTCCTCCGGACGCGTGAACATCGGCCAGTGTCCGGTCGGCAGCTCCACCACGTCGTAGCGGTCGAGCGCGCCGAGCTCGCGGCAGAACTCCGCGCCCGCGTCGACCCAGCGGCGCAGGTCGGCCTCCCCGAACTCGCAGGCGATGACGGTCGCGGGCACGGCACGGCGCCGGGCGTCGTCACGGAGCTCGATCGCCCCGGTCACCACGCCGCCCGGCTCGGGGACCGCGCTGCGGCGGAAGGCGTCGCGGAGGGCGTCGTCGAGATCGACCAGGTCCTCGTCGTCGAAGTCGTCCCAGTCCGGCAGCGGCACCTCGCCGTCGACCGGGGTCAGCCCGCTCGGGATGACGTCGCCCGGCGCGAGCGGGGACGAGTCGACGAACACGATGCGGGCCACGCGATCGGGACGGGCGTCGAGAGCAGCGTTCGCCAGCGGGCCGCCGCCGGAGTGCCCGACGAGCACCACGTCGCGCGCGGCCGGATCTCCCGCGGCGTCGACCGCGGCGGTGATCGCGGCGACGTGCTCGGCGACGCCGATGCCCGCCCGTGGTGACGTCACCGCCTCCAGCCCGGGGAGGGTCAGGGGATGCGTGCGATGGCCGGCCGCCTCGATCACGGGCGTCACCCGCTCCCATGCGCTCGCGTTCAGCCAGAATCCGGGGACGAGGACGATCTCCATGCCCCGACGGTACTCCGGGCCGCGGACATCCGGCCGGGCCGCGCGCGCCGCACGCCGAGGGAGGCACTGTCGCAGCCTCCCTCGCCCGCGCCCCGCGGCCTACTGTTGGCGCCATGACCATCGATCTGACACTGAACAACGGCGTCGTCATGCCCGCTCTCGGGCTGGGCGTCTTCCAGAGCCCGCCGGAGGAGACCAGCGCGGCCGTCGAGACCGCCCTCGCGGTCGGCTACCGCCACATCGACACCGCGGCCGCCTACCTGAATGAGCGCGAGGTGGGGGAGGGGATCCGCCGCTCGGGCCTCGACCGTTCCGACGTGTTCATCGAGACCAAGGTGTGGGTGACCGACTACGGCCGCGACGAGACGCTGCACGCGTTCGAGAAGGCGACCGGCAAACTCGGCGTCGACCGGCTCGACCTGCTCATCCTGCACCAGCCCGTCCCGAGCCGCTTCGAGACGACCATCGCCGCCTACCAGGCGCTCGAAACCCTGCTCGCCGACGGCCGCGTGCGCGCGATCGGCGTGAGCAACTTCACGCCCGCGCACCTCGACCGCCTGCTGGCCGAGACGGAGATCGTCCCCGCCGTCAACCAGGTGGAGCTGCACCCCTACTTCTCGCAGCCGGACGTGCGCCGCGCCGACGAGCAGCACGGCATCGTCACCCAGGCCTGGTCGCCGATCGGCGGCATCACCTTCTACCCCGGGTGGGGCGAGAAGCGGCGCAGCGTCATGGACGACCCCGAGCTCGCGGCGATCGGCGCCGACCACGGCAAGAGCCCCGCGCAGGTCATGCTGCGCTGGCACCTGCAGGAGGGGCGCTCCGCCATCCCCAAGTCGACGAACCCCGAGCGCATCGCCCAGAACTTCGACGTCTTCGACTTCGAGCTCTCCGGCGACGAGCTGGCCCGCATCGACGCGCTCGACACCGGCGAGCGCAGCGGCCCCGACCCCGACGTCCTCCGCGAGGAGCTCTTCCAGCGCGTCATCCCGGAGGCGTGAGCGGTCGGCGCCGGGGGCTTGCCGTAACTCCGGCATGCGACTTCGCCGCGCCGCTCAGTTCGCCGTAACTCCGGCGATCGGGCTCGGGCGTCCTGATCTCACCGGAGTTCCGGAAGGGGCTCGGGGCCGGGCAGGCCGGGTGGCCCGCGTCACCTGGATCGCCGGAACTCCGGCGATCCAGGGCATGTGCGCCGAACTCGCCGGAGTTCCGGTGGGGTGAGCGGTGTGTTGCGGCTGGTGTCCGGAGTTCCGGAGAGCGGGCAGGGACGCGGATGCGCGCGCGGACGCAGGCGCGTGCGCAGACGCCCTGTGGGCGCGGAGGCACGCGCACGCGTCCGTCGGCTCAGGAGGCGTCGTGCCAGGACCAGATGTCGTCGCCGCGCAGGGTGGCGTCGGCGCCGCCGTCGTCGTAGATCACCTGGCCGGCCATGTGCGTGTTCTCCACGCTCGTCAGCCAGATGAGGAGGTTGGCGATCGACTCCGGAGGCTGGTGGTAGTTGAGTGGCATCGGCACGGACGCGTCGACCATCGCGGCGCCCTCGGGCGTCGCCAGCAGGTCGGCCGTCATCGGGGTGACGACGGTGCCCGGAGCGACCGCGTTGAGCGGGATGCCCGATCCGGCCCAGGCGTCCGAGATCGACTCCCGGCGCACCCAGCGGGCGAGCGCGCGCTTCGACGACGGGTAGACGATGTAGCCGGTCATCGGGTCGTCGGTCACGTAGCCCTGGGCGATCTCGAGCGCGCGCTGTTCGTCGCCGGCGAGCGCGGCCTCCACCATCTCAGGGGAGTTCTGCTGCAGCGACGCCATCGACGAGACGACGGCGGCGCGCGGGGCGTCGGACTCCCGGAGTGCCGGGAGCAGCGCCTCCAGCAGCTCGGTGACGCCGAAGTAGTTGACCGAGATGGTCTTGGCGATCGGTGCGGAGATGCCGGCGCAAGCGATCACGGCGTCGACGCGGCCGCCGGCGAGCGCGATCACGGCCTTCGCGGCCTCGGAACGGCCGGTGCGGGTGGAGAGGTCGGCCTCGACCTCGGCGCCGCGCAGGTCGACGCCGATGACCTTGTCGCCGCGCTCGCGGAGCAGGGCGGCCGTGGTGGCGCCGATGCCCGACGCGGATCCGGTGACGACGTAGGTGCGTGTCATGTCATGTCCTTTCTACGGGTGAACATTATTGACAGACTACGCCAAAAAAGGATGCGCAGTGCTAGTGTCGCCGCCGTGACCGATTCCGCCGCCCGCACGCCCGCCTCCCGTGGCCGGGGCCGCCCGTCCGTGGTCGACCACGACGCCGTCGCGGAGGCCGCCATCCTGCTCTGGACCGAGCGCGGCTACGAGCAGACCACCTGGCGCGACCTCGCGGACGCGACCGGCGTCAGCGAGCGCACCCTGCTGCGCCACTTCCAGACGCGCGCCGCCATCGCCTGGACCGGGGTGGATGCGGCCCGCGAACGGCTCGCGGCCGCGCTCGCCGCCGCGACGGCGGACGAACCGCTCGCCGACGTGCTGCGCCGCGCCGTCGTGAGCTCGGTCTCGCACGACTCGGTGCGCCGTCTCGGCTCGCAGTGGGCGACACTGGTCTCCACCGAACCGGAGCTGGCCGCCTTCGGGCAGCGCAGCAACCTCCCGTGGACCGCCGACCTCGCCGACCACATCGCCGCCCGTGTGCCGGAGGCGCCGCGCGCCGTCGCCAACGCGGTGGCCGCCGCGTACGAGGCCGCGAGCCGCTCGGCGCTCATCGACTGGGCAGCGGGCGACGCGGGCGACCCGGCCGACGCGGTGGATGCCGCCCTGCGCTGGCTGCGCGTCGACGCCGCCGAGGCCGCCGAGGCCCCAGGCGCCGCCGACGCGGCCGAGGCCCCGGACGCAGCCGACGCCCCGGACGCCGCCGCCGACGCCGACCCCGCTGCCGACGGAACGAGGAGAAGATGACCACGACCCCCGCACTCGACGTCTCCGCGCGCGACCTCGATGACCTCCGCCGCCGCGTCCGCCAGACGCGCTGGGCACAGCCCTGGCCGATCGGCGGCTGGGAGGCCGGCGCCGACCAGGACGAGCTGCGGCGGCTCGCCGCCTACTGGGCCGACGGTTTCGACTGGGAGGAGCAGAGCCGCCGGATCGAAGCGCTGCCGTGGGGGAGCGCGACGCTGGACGGCATCCCGCTCGCCTACCTCCGGTTCGACGCCGAGGGCTCCGATGGTTCGGACCGTCCCGCCCGCCTCCCGATCGTGCTGACGAACGGCTGGCCGAGCAGCGCCCTCGAGCTGGTCGAGGTCGCACGGCGCCTGGCCGCCCCGTCGCAGTTCGGGGGCGACGCGGCGGACGCGACGACCGTGATCGTCCCCGCGCTCCCCGGCTTCCCCTTCTCGCCGCAGCGCGCCAGCCACGACGACCAGACGCACGAGCTCTGGCACCGGCTGATGACCGACGTCCTCGGCTTCGACCGGTACGCCGCGCACGGGGGCGACCTCGGCGCCGGGATCACGTCCCGGCTCGCTCAGGCGCATCCCGAGGCCGTCGCGGGCATCCACCTGCTCGCGGTCGCCGCGCCGGCCCACGTCGACGAGACGACGCTGACGGACGAGGAGCGCCGCTACCTCGCCGCGGTGCAGGCCTGGGTCGCGGAGGAGGGCGGATATCAGCACGAGCAGCAGACGCGCCCTCTCACACTCGCGCCCGCGCTCTCCGACTCGCCCGTCGGCCTGCTCGCATGGATCCTGGAGAAGCACCGCGCGTGGAGCGACTGCGCCGGGGAGGTGTCGCGCGTCTTCAGCGACGACTACCTCCTGACTCTCGCCTCCCTCTACTGGTTCACGAACTCCATCGGGACGTCGTTCCGTCCGTACTGGGAGTACGCCGCGGGGAGGACCGTCCGGGTGGAGCGCGTGAGCGTCCCGACGGCGGTCGCCGTCTTCCCGCACGATCTCACGCAGCCGCCCCGGAGCTGGGCGGAGCGCTCGTACGACGTGACCCGGTACACGGCGATGCCGCGCGGCGGCCACTTCGCCCCGCACGAGGCGCCGGAGCTGCTCGCCGCCGACATCGTGGAGTTCCTCCGGTCGCTGGTCTGACGCCGAGCGCTTCGACTGCCGAGCGCTTCGACCGCCTAGCGCTTCGACCGCCGAGCGCTTCGACCGCCTAGCGCTTCGACGCGCTCCGGTCGTTCGTCCCGTACAGCGCCGCCGCGATGAGGAGGGGCTGGAACGCCAGCCGGATCAGCCGCTTTCGGTCGGTGTCGAGGCCGAACGCGCTGCGGTGGTGCTGCCATTGCGACACATTGCCGGGGAAGACAGCGGCGAAGAACGCCGCGGCGATCCAGCCGACGGTGCTCCGGCTGGCGAGTCCCTTCCGCTGCGGGGTGACGGCGAGCGCGGTTCCGAGCGCGATCTCGACCACTCCGGAGGCGAGCACGGTCGTGTCCGCGTCGAGCGGGACGAAGTCCGGGACCTGGGCCTGGAAGTCCTTTCGGGCGAAGGTGAGGTGGCTCACCCCGGCGAAGACGAGGCCGGCGCCGAGGAGGATGCGCGCGGTGGTGCGGGCGGCGCTCATGCCGCGGCGTTCTGGACGGGGGAGGCGGGAGAGGTGGGGGAGGCGGGGATACGTCGCGTCATACCCCGATGCAACGCCGTCCGCGCGTTCTCTGCAAGCGGACAGGGTCGCGGGCGTGCTGCCGGAATATCCTCCGACCGGATTCGTTGAACTTGAGTGCACACCACTCAACTTTAGAAACAGGAGATCACGTGCCCGAGAACTTCACTCCCGAGAGCGGCGGAGCCGGCTCGTTCGACGAGTTCCTGGCCCGCTACCTCGCGGGTGAGCGTGCGCGCGCCGCGCGCTCGATCGACATCAGCCGGTTCTTGAGCCGGCGCACGCAGGAGATCCTCGCCGAGGCGGGCCGCTTCGCTCTGGAGCACGGCCACCGCGAGCTGGACGCCCTGCACATCCTGCGCGTCATGGCGGGCGAGGAGCCGGCCGCCGACGCGATGCGCGGTATCGGGGTCGACCCCGCGCGCGTCGTGCTCGCGGCCGAGCAGCGCCTCCCCGCTTCGGGCGAGATGGTGGATGGGGACGCCGCCTCCATCACGACCTCGGCCCAGCGCGCGCTCTTCCACGCGTACCAGGTCGCTCGTGCCTCCGGATCGACGTACATCGACCCCGAGCACCTCTTCTTCGCGCTCGTGATCGGCCAGGACGCCCCCGCCGGGCAGGTCCTGCAGGCCGCCGGCGTGACCGCGGACGCCGTCACCAACGCCATGCGCCAGACCGCCACGGTCGGCGCCGGTGGGATGGGCGAGCCGGGGGCCGCTGAGGACGAGTCCGACACCCCGATGCTCGACCGCTTCGGCACCGACCTGACCGAGCTCGCCCGCGAGGGCCGGCTCGACCCGGTCGTCGGCCGGCTCGACGAGATCGAGCAGACCATCGAGATCCTCTCCCGCCGCACCAAGAACAACCCGGTGCTGGTCGGCGAGGCCGGCGTCGGCAAGACCGCGATCGTGGAGGGCCTGGCCCGCGCGATCGTCGCCGGCGACGTCCCCGAGCAGCTGCAGGACAAGAAGGTCGTCACCCTCGACCTGGCCGGGCTGGTCGCGGGCACCCGCTACCGCGGCGACTTCGAGGAGCGCCTCACCGCGCTCATGGACGAGATCAGCGCCGGGACCGACGAGCTGATCGTCTTCATCGACGAGCTGCACACCGTCGTCGGCGCCGGAGGCTCGGGTGAGTCCGGCGGCGTGGACGCGGGCAACATCCTGAAGCCCCGCCTGGCGCGCGGCGATCTGCACCTGGTCGGCGCGACGACGCTCAAGGAGTACCGCCGCATCGAGAAGGACCCGGCGCTCGAGCGCCGCTTCCAGCCGGTGACCGTCGGCGAGCCCAGCGTCGAGGACGCGGTGCTCATCCTGCAGGGCCTGCGCGGCGCCTACGAGGAGCACCACGGCGTGCGCTACACGGACGACGCCCTGCGCGCCGCCGTCGAGCTCTCCGACCGGTACGTCTCCGACCGCTTCCTGCCCGACAAGGCCATCGACCTGATCGACCAGGCCGGCGCGCGTCTGCGCCTGTCGCTGGGCAAGCGGGTGGATGCGTCCGAGCTGATGCAGAAGCTCGCGACCCTGGAGTCCGAGAAGAACTCCGCCGTCGCCGGCGAGCACTACGAGGAGGCGTCGCGCCTGCGCGACGAGATCGAGACCGTCCAGCACTCCCTCGACGAGCTCGGCCGCGCCCCGCGGCCCGACGCGGTCGTGGGCGAGCCCGAGATCGCGGGCATCGTCTCCCGCGCCACCGGCATCCCGGTGTCCCGCATCGGCGACGCCGACCGCGAGCGTCTGGCCCGGCTGGAGTCCGAGCTGCACGAGCGGGTCATCGGCCAGGAGGACGCGGTCACCGCGGTCGCCAAGGCCGTGCGCCGCAACCGCACCGGGCTGGGCGACGAACGCCGCCCCGTCGGCAGCTTCCTCTTCCTCGGACCCACCGGCGTCGGCAAGACGGAGCTGGCGAAGTCCCTGGCCGGGTCGCTCTTCGGCGACGAGAAGGCCATGCTCCGCTTCGACATGAGCGAGTTCGGCGAGCGCCACACGGTCGCGCGCCTGGTCGGCGCCCCTCCCGGGTACGTCGGCTACGACGAGGCCGGCCAGCTCACCGAGCGCGTGCGCCGCAACCCGTACTCGGTCGTGCTGTTCGACGAGATCGAGAAGGCCCACCCCGACGTCTTCAACCTGCTGCTGCAGGTGCTGGACGACGGACGCCTGACCGACGGTCAGGGCCGCACGGTCGACTTCCGCAACACGGTCGTCATCATGACCTCCAACCTCGGGTCGGAGTTCCTCGCCTCCCGCAGCGGAGCCCTCGGCTTCGTCGCACCGGGCGCGGACGGCTTCTCCTCCGAGAAGGACCTGCGCGACCGCGTCATGGGCAAGCTGCGCGAGGCGATGCGGCCCGAGTTCCTCAACCGCATCGACGAGATCGTGCTCTTCCGCAAGCTGGACGCGGAGCAGCTGCGGTCGATCGTGCGCCTGCTGCTGACCGCCACCGAGCATCGCCTGGCCTCCCGCGGCATCGCCTTCGAGACCACCGCGGCAGCCGTCGAGTGGATCGCCGACGCGGGCTACGAGCCCGAGTACGGCGCCCGCCCGCTGCGTCGCGTCATCCAGCGCGAGGTGGACGACCGCATCGCCGACCTGATGGTGACCGGCGAGGTCGCCGAGGGCGGCACCGTGGTGGTGGATGCCGTGGAGGGCGAGCTGCGCGTGAGCGCGCGGTCCGTCTTCGCCGCCGCCGCCTGATCCGCACCAAACGAGTAGTCACAACACGCCGCGTCCGCACCTGCGGGCGCGGCGTGTTGCGTCTGATGGATGGCTACGCCGACTCCCGGACGACGACGCGGGAGCCGGTGGTCGGCTCCGCGACCGGGTCCAGGCCGATCGCGACCCGGGCCGCGTGCGCGCCGAGCCGCTCCGCCTCCACGTGCACCGTCGTCAGCGCGGGCGCCCACAGCGCGCCGTACTCGCTGTCGCCGAAGCCGATCACCGCCAGATCGCCGGGCGCGGACAGCCCGAGCCGTGGCAGCGCCGACAGGATGGCGAGCGCCGTCTCGTCGTCGACGGCCGCGATGGCCGTGACCTCGGGATGCCGCTGCCGCAGCTCTGCGATCGCGCGAGCCGTGGCATCGCGGTCGGTCCCCGTCGCGACGACTGCGGGCGCGGCGAGCCCCAGGCGCTCGGCCGCTTGCGCGAGATGCGGCAGCCGGTCGTGCGGGATGTCCGCGTGCGGCCCCGGCGCGCCGAACGCGACCGTGGAATGCCCGCGGTCGCGCAGGTGCGCGAGCTGGGTGAGCGCGTGCGACGCCAGCCCGTAGACCCAGCCGCCCTCGGGCGCCGCCGGGTTCACGTGGCGGAACGGTCCGGAGATGTCGACGACGGCGCGCGGCGACACCGCCGCGATCGCCGATTGCAGGGCGTGGTCGTGGGTGCCGTGCTGCACCAGGAGGCTGTGGTCGTGAGCCGCGAGCTCCGTGCTCATCCCGAGGATGAACCCCTCCAGGATCGGGCCGCCGCGCCGTGCGCCGACGTCGAGCAGCACCACCCGGGACGTCCCCTCGCGCAGGGCCCGCGCGACTCCGTGCGGGACGTAGCCCAGCGCGCGCGCCGCCTCCCGCACCCGCTCCTGCGTCTCGGGCCGGATCACCTGGCCCGGCGTGCGGTTGAGCACGAAGCTGACCGTCGCGGGGGAGACGCCGCTCGCCCGCGCCACCTCCTTGATCGTCACGCTCACGGGCCGATCCTAACGTGCACTAATTCGATTCAGTAACTACCGTGACGAGAACCGATCGAAGGAGCATGCAGTGAAATCCATCCGAGTCACCGGCGTCGACACCAACGAGTGGGTCGACATCGAGAAGCCGACCGCGGGACCCGCCGACGTCCTGCTCGCGATCAAGGCGTGCGGGATCTGCGGCTCCGACGCCATGTACTCGCACTTCGGCGGCATCCCGCCGCGGCAGGGTGCGACCCCGCTCGGGCACGAGCCGGCCGCCGAGGTCGTGGAGGTCGGCGCCGACGTGCAGGGCATCGGCGTCGGCGACCACGTCGTCATCGACACGATGGCCTTCACCGACGGCCTGCTCGGCTCGGGCGGCGCACAGGGCGCCCTCTCGGAGTTCGTCGTGGTCAGGGATGCGGTGCTCGGCCGTCAGCTGCGCGTCATCCCGAAGGACATCCCGTGGGACGTCGCCGCGCTCAACGAGCCGATGGCCGTCGCCTACCACGCCGTCAATCGCACCGACCCGGAGGACGGCGACAAGGTCGTCATCTTCGGTGCCGGCCCGATCGGCCTGGGCGCGCTGCTCGGCTACCGCCGCCGCGGCGCGTCGCACATCGTGGTCGTCGACATCCTCCCCGCCCGGCTGGAGAAGGCGCTCGAGATCGGCGCGGACGCCGTGATCAACTCAGCCGACGAGGATCTCGCCGCCCGCCTCGTCGAGCTGCACGGCGACGCCGCCACCGCGATGGTGCGCGGCGTCCGCCCCGGCACCGACATCTACCTCGACGCCGCCGGTGTCGGCTCCATCCCGCAGGCCGTCGCCGGCTTCGCCAAGCACGGCGCGACGCTCGGCATCGTCGCCGTGCACAAGCGCCCGGTCGAGCTCGACTTCGGCGGCATCCTGCCGACCGAGCTGACGATCGTCTGGTCGATGGGCTACCCGACCGAGATCTTCGAGGTCACCGACGACATCATCGCGAACTGGCAGAAGTACGCGCTGATCATCAGCGACCGCCTCCCGTTCGACAAGGCCCTCGACGCCCTCGCTCTGGCGGCGACGCCCGGTGCCGCGGACAAGGTGACGGTGGTCTTCGACTGAGGTGGGCGCGGGGTGGAGGGAGCCCCTTTCCTGTACATCTCCAAACCTCCCTTCACCTCGCACCGACCGATTCCACAGCCCGGCTTGGAAGCGTAGACGGGTGTCTACTCACGATCCGAACCGTCCGCCGCTGATCGACCGCATCCTGGCGCCGGTCCAGCGGCTGGAGCCGCGCATGCCGCGCACCCGGGGCCGCGCGATCTGGCAGTTCCTGGGCTTCACGCTCGTTGCAGCGGTGCTCAGCTCGCTGTTCGTTCTTCCGGGTTTCCTGGGAACGGGCGTCGCGGCGGCCGCGGGCATCTCCGACTTCAACGCGCTGCCCGCGAACCTGCAGATCCAGCAGTTCGCGCAGAACTCGACCGTGTACGCGAAGCAGGGCGGTCAGGACGTGCCGATCGCCACGTTCTACGCGCAGAACCGGCAGGACGTGTCCTGGGATGCGGTGTCGCAGAACGTGAAGGACGCGGTGGTCGCCGCCGAGGACCCGCGGTTCTACTCCGAGGGCGCGGTGGATGTGCTCGGCACCGTGCGCGGTGCGCTCGCGACCGTGGTCGGTGGGGACGTGCAGGGCGGGTCGTCGATCACGCAGCAGTACGTCAAGAACGTCGAGGTCGAGAAGTGCGAGGCGCTGACCGACGCGAAGAAGGTGCAGGCCTGCTACGACGACGCGGCCGGGCAGACCCTCCAGCGCAAGGTGCAGGAGATGCGCTACGCGGTGGGACTGGAGAAGAAGTACAGCAAGAAGGACATCCTGATGGGGTACCTGAACGTCGTCGGCTTCGGCGGTCAGGTGTACGGCATCCAGTCGGCGGCGCACTACTACTTCGGGGTGGACGCGAACAACCTGACGCTCGCGCAGGCCGCGACGCTGGTCGCGATCGTGAACAACCCGGCGAACCTCCGCATCGACCAGCCGGACAGCAAGACGAACGGCGCCGCCAACGGGTACGCGCTGACGAAGGCGCGCCGCGACTACGTGCTCGACCGGATGTACGTGAACCACAAGATCACGGCGGCCGACCGCGACGCGGCGAAGAAGACGCCGGTCACGCCGGCCGTCACGCCGACGACCTCGGGATGCGCGGCGGCGCAGCAGTACAACGCCGCGTTCTTCTGCGACTACGTGCGCGACACCATCCTGAACGACCCCGCCTACGGCAAGACCAGCGACGACCGCTGGGCGACCCTCAACCGCGGCGGACTGAAGATCTACACGACGCTCAACCTCGACCTCCAGTCGGTCGCGCAGCAGTCGCTGAGCAACTACATCCCCGCGTCGAAGGCCGGCATCGACCTCGGGGCGTCGAACGTCTCGGTCGAGCTCGGCACGGGCCGCATCGTCACGATGGTTCAGAACCGCGCCTTCAACAACACGGACCAACCCGTGGACGGCACGACGGCGGTGAACTACAACACCGACGAGGCGTACGGAGGCTCGTCGGGCTTCCAGACGGGCTCGACGTTCAAGGCGTTCGACCTGGCGGCGTGGCTGGAGGCGGGGCACAGCCTGTACGAGAACATCAACGCCTCCCAGCACACCTTCCCGATGTCCGACTTCACGAGCACCTGCGGCGACATCTCCGGCCCCTCCTGGCAGGTGGCCAACGACGAGGGATCGGCGAGCCGGCTCTCCGTGATGTCGGCGACGGCGGAGTCGGTGAACACGGCCTTCGCGATGATGGCGACGAAGGTGGACCTCTGCTCCATCCTGAACGCGGCGAAATCGCTGGGCATCCACACCGCCGCGACCGGGGGCACGCTGAACTCGTACCCGTCGATGATCCTCGGCACCAACGAGGTCGCCCCGCTCACCATGGCGACGGCCTATGCGGGCATCGCCAACGGCGGCACCGTGTGCACGCCGATCGCGATCGACAAGGTCCTGAACGCCGACGGCAGCGCCCACAAGGTGAGCGCCACCACCTGCACCCAGGGCCTCGACAAGAACGTCGCCGCCGGCGTGACCTACGCGCTCGAAGGCGTGATGACCGACGGCACGGCCACCAGCGCCAACCCGTGGGACGGCACCCCGATCATGGGCAAGACCGGCACCACCGACGACTCGCTGCAGAACTGGCTGATCACCTCCACCACCAAGGTCGCGCAGGCGACGTGGGTGGGCAACGTTTCCGGCCAGACGCCGCTGCGGAGCCTCAGCTTCGACGGCGTCGGCGGCGGCAACGTGAAGTTCTCGATCGTGAAGCCGATCCAGAAGGCGCTCGACCAGCTCTACGGCGGCGACGACTTCCCGAAGCCGGAGAGCACCTCGCTGTACGGCAGCAAGGTGACGGTCCCCGACGTGGCCGGCAAGACCCCCGACCAGGCGCAGAAGCTGCTCGAAGCGCTCGGCCTCGACGTCACGGTGGACCAGACGCCGGTCGCGAGCACCGAGCCGGCCGGGACCGCCGCGGACACCGACCCCGCCGCGGGATCGGCGGTCGAGGGAGGCGCGAGCATCACCATCCAGCTCAGCAGCGGACAAGCCTCCACGACCCCCACACCGAGCACCGGACCCAAATCGACGAGTCCCCCCACACCAACCCCGGGCCCCGACAACAACAACGGCTGACCCGCCCGCGAGCACAGGAAAAGTGCGCCGAATCCGCCTGGATCGGCGCACTTTTCCTGTGCTCGACGGCTAGGGGGCTCGGCGGCTAGGGGCTGGGTGGGTGCGGCGTCAGCGCAGGGCGAGTTCGGAGAGGAGCGTGCGGAGGGCGTGCTCGTCGTCGGCCAGCGTGGTGACGCGCTGCGGGGCGGCCAGGAGTTCGCGGGTGGCGGCGTCGGCGTCCGGGACGCTGCCGAGGGCCTCGGCGATCGTCTCGGGGAACTTCTGCGGCTTCGCCGTCTCGAGGACGAGCATCGGCACGCCGGGCTCGACGTGCTCGCGCGCGATCTTCACGCCGTCGGCGGTGTGCGGGTCCAGGATGACGCCGCAGCGGTCGGCGACGGCGCGGATCGTGGCCAGCCGGTCGGCGTGGGTGCTCGTGCCGCTCACGATCCCGAACTCGGCGCCGAACCGATCGAGCTCGGGGGAGAGGTCGAACTCGTCCTGGTCGTCCAGCTCCCGCCACGCGGCCGCGGTCTGCTCCGCGGAGCGGCCGAGCAGGTCGAAGACGAACCGCTCGAGGTTCGAGGCGCGCGACACATCCATGGAGGGGCTCGACGTCACGAAGGTGCGGGCGGCGGGCCGCGGGCGGTAGTGGCCGCTGCGGAAGAAGTCGTCGAGCACGTTGTTCTCGTTGGTGGCCAGCACGAGCTTGCGCACCGGCAGCCCCATGCTGCGGGCGTAGTGCCCCGAGAGGATGTTGCCGAAGTTGCCCGACGGCACCGCGAACGACACCTCGAAGCCCTCGCGCTCGGCCGCGGGGAGGGCGTCGGTGATCCGCAGCCACGCCCAGATGTAATAGGCGATCTGCGCAGAGATGCGGCCGAAGTTGATCGAGTTGACGGCGCCGAGGCGGTGCTCGCGCTTGAAGGCGCCGTCCTCCGCGATGCGCTTCACGAGCCGCTGGCAGTCGTCGAAGGTGCCGTCGACGACGATGTTGTGCACGTTGTCGTCGAGCAGCGAGTACATCTGGGCGCGCTGGAAGGCGCTCATGCGGCCCTGCGGCGAGAGCATGAACACGGAGAGCCGGTCCCGGCCCCGCAGCGCGTACTCGGCGGCCGAACCGGTGTCGCCGGAGGTGGCGCCGAGGATGTTGAGGACCTCGCCCGACTGGCCGAGCACGAAGTCGAGCGCCTCGCCGAGGAACCGCATCGCCATGTCCTTGAAGGCGAGCGTCGGGCCTTCCGAGAGGCCGACCAGCGTGATGCCGTCGTCGAGCGCGTGCAGCGGGACGACCTCCCGGGACGCGAATGCCTCGGGCCGGTACGCCGCGTGGCAGAGCCGGCTGAGGTCGTCGCGGGGGATGTCCGTCGCGAACAGTCCGATCACCTCGGTGGCGAGGCCGGCGTAGTCCAGCGGACGCCACTGCTCCAGCAGGGCGGCGCTGAGCTGCGGCAGTTCCTCGGGGACCGCGAGGCCGCCGTCGGGCGCCAGCCCTTCGACGAGGATGTCGCAATACGATCCGAGCCGGCCGCCGCGTGTGGAGATGTACTGCACGTGTCGTTCCCTCGTCCTTCGGGTGTGGTGTCGTTTCAGCCTAGGCGACGCGGAGGCCCGCGATCGTCTCGGACGGGCCGCGGCTACGCGGCCGCGGCGGCGCTCTCGCCGAGCCAGGCGGCGAGCACCTCGCGGCGCAGCACGTTCGCGCGCTCGGCGAAGCCGCGCTGCCGGCGCACGTACTCCGCCTTGCCCTCGGGCGTCTCGATCGCGACCGGCTCGGCGCCCCACGGCCGCATGTCGTACGGCGACGCCTGCATGTCGAGCCAGCGGATGTCGCGGGCCAGCTCGAACGCGTCCAGCAGCAGCTCGCCCGGCACGAGCGGGCCGAGCTTCATCGCCCACTTGTAGACGTCCATCCCCGCGTGGAGGCAGCCCGGCTGCTCCAGCGCGGGCTGCGTCTCCCGGGTGGGCGCGAAGCGATTGCGGGGCACCGCGTCGGGCGTGAAGAAGCGGAAGGCGTCGATGTGGGTGCAGCGCAGGTCGTGCGCCTCCACGACCGCGTCGGTGCCGGGGCCGCCGAGCCGCAGCGGCACCTCGTGGCGCGTCTCGTCCTGCCGGTAGACCATGGCCCACTCGTGCAGCCCGAAGCAGCCGAACTGGCCGGGGCGCGCGGCGGTCGAGCGGAGGATGCGCTCGATGCCCCGCAGCAGCGACGTCTTCTCGGCCTCGAACGCGGTGCGGTCCACCACGAGCGCGCCCGGCGTCGTGCCGGGTGCGTACCAGCGCCAGGAGGCGCGCGGATCGTCGGCGGCCTCCGCCAGCTCGATGCCCGGTCCGGGATGCCACCGGCGCAGCACCCGGGGCGCGTACGAGTAGTAGGTGAAGAGGAAGTCCTCCACCGGGTGCTTCTCGCCCCGGCCCGACCGCTCCCGGTGCCCGGCCGTGAGCGCGTCGGCGCGCGCGGCGTGGGCCGCCTCGCGGGCGCGCCAGTCGGCGGGATCGAGCAGTGTGGTCACCCCTCGAGGATAGGTCAGGCGGGCGCCGCCGGGTCAGGCCGGCGACTCCAGCGGGTTCGCGGCCAGCTTCGCGCGCACGCCGCCGAGCACCAGCCGGTGCGCCTGGGTGTCGGGCTTGCGCTCCGCCTGATCGGCGACGCGCGCGCCGAACTCCGCGGCCAGGTCGAGCCTCGGGTACGCGGCGACGACCTCCCGGCGCAGCTCGAGCGAGACGTCGTCGGCGCGCGCGCCCGAGATGTCCAGCCCCGTGGCGGTCTCGAGCAGGTAGCCCTCCTCGTCGAACGCCGGGTCGACGGACGGCCAGTTGTGCCGCACGATCACCTCGTGCGCGCGGGTGCGTCGGGCGGTCTCCCAGCCGGCGCCCGCCGTGAGCGCGACCGCGACGTGGCCGCCCGCGTCCTCGTACGAGAGGGTCACGTTGTCGAACTCCGGCACGATCCCGATGTCGTGGAGCAGCGCCGAGACGTACAGCAGCTCGTGGTCGATGCCCGTGCGCCCCTCCAGCTGCGCGAACGCCTCGGCCCACAGCCACGAGCGCACCACGTGGTTGAGCAGCGCGGGCGAGTGGTAGGCCGTGGCGAGCTCGCGCGCGGCGCGCGCCGCCTGCGTGTCGGGTGCGGAGGGGAGGTCGGAGAGCAGCATCCCCCCATCCTGCCAAGGCGCCCGGACTCGCGCCGCTCAGATCCAGCCGGAGGCGGGGGAGATCGCGCCAGTTGGCGCTGGATCAGTCGCGGGTCGGATCGAGCACGGCGATGCCGACGGGCGGAGCGGAGGCGGCGGCGGGGAGCAGGAGGGCGGCCTCGGCGAGGCCGACGTGGGAGCCGACGAGCGCCCGCGGCGAGACGGCGCCCGACGCGACGAGGTCGAGCATCCCGGCGTAGTCGGCGGCGGCCATCCCGTGGCTGCCCAGCACGTCGAGCTCCCAGCCGATCACGCGGTCGAGGGGCAACACCGGTCCGCCGCCGGGCAGCAGCCCGATCTGCACGTGCCGACCGCGTCGCCGCAGCGAGTGGAGGGCCGCCCCGGCCGTCGCGGGCGAGCCCACGGCGTCGACGGAGACGTGCGCGCCGCCTCCGGTCAGCGCGGCGATCGCCGACGGAGTCGCATCGTCCGCCTCCAGCGTGTGCTCGGCCCCGAACGCGCGCGCCAGGTCGAGCGCGGCCGGGGATCGGTCGACGGCGATCGGGCGCGCCCCCAGGGCGGCGGCGATCATGACGGCGCTGAGCCCGACGCCGCCGGCGCCGTAGACCGCGATCCACTCGCCCGGCCGGATGCGCGCCCGCGCCGTGACGGCCCGGTACGCCGTCGCGAACCGGCAGCCGAGGCTGGCGGCCGCGGCGTCGTCGATGTCGTCCGGCAGGGCGACGAGGTTGAGATCCGCAGCACGCACGGCGACCAGCTCGGCGTGCGAGCCCCAGTGGGTGAAGCCGGGCTGCGTCTGGTCGGGGCACACCTGCGCCTGCCCACTGCGGCACCATTCGCAGCGCCCGCAGCCGTTGACGAACGGCGCCGTCACCCGGTCTCCCGGCCGCCACCGCTCCACACCCGCGCCGACGGACTCCACCACACCGGCGAACTCGTGGCCCGGCACCTGCGGCAGGTGGACGCTGTCGTCGTGCCCGGCCCAGGCGTGCCAGTCGCTGCGGCAGAGTCCGGAGGCCGCGACGCGGACGATCGCGCCGCCGTCGGGGGCGACGGGATCGGCGACCTCCGCCACCCGGACGGGTCCGGCGAACGTGTCGTACAGCAGGGCTCTCATGGGGCTCCCGGGGTCAGCGCCGCACGGCGCGGCAGGCGAGGTGGACGGCGAGGCGGGTCTCCGGGTCGCCGAGGTCGAGCCCGAGCAGTTCCTGCGCGCGGGCGACCCGGGTGGAGACGGTGTTGCGGTGGAGGCCGAGGGCGTCGGCCGTCGCGGCGATGCCGGACTCGTGGTCGAGGTAGGCGGTGAGCGTTTCGACGAGCTCGGGCCCGCGGGCGATCAGCGGCGCGAGCAGGGACTCCGCGGCCGGGACGAAGGTGTCGCTCTCGGTCCAGGAGAGCAGCAGCTGCTCGAGGCCGAGGGCGTCGATGCGGACGAAGTGCCCGGTCGCGGAGCGGTCGGCGGCGATCCGCGCGGCGTCAGCCGCCCCGTCGATGGTCGCGACCAGTCCGGCCGACCCGCTCTCCAGCGTGCCGACGCCGGTCGCGACGTTGAACACGCGGCGGGCGGCGGTGTGCAGCGCGTGCAGGGCGCGTACGTTCTCCTCCACCCGGCTCGGCGCGGGAGGCGCGGTGAAGCTGAGCCAGCCGGTCACTCCGCGTCCGCTCGTCGCCGCGTGCGAGTCGATCGGCAGGCCGGTCAGCTCGCGCGTCACGAAGCGGAGCAGCTGGAGGGTGTCGACGCGGGAGCGCCCGATCAGCCGGAACCCGAGGTGGTAGCCCGTCGTGCGCCAGCCGCGCTCCAGCATCCGCTGCTCGAGCTCGGCGTCGCGGCTGTCGCGCAGCTCCAGGAAGTCGCGCAGCAGCCCGGAGGAGACGGCGGCGTCGTTGACGTCCGCGACCTCGTCGATGAGGATGCGCGCCGCGACCGCGGGCATCGCCACCTCGGCGGCGACCGCGAGGGCGCTGAGCTGCTGCTGCCCGAGCCCGCGCCCGAAGACGGCCAGCCGCAGCCCGGCCCGGCTCGGGGAGTCCACGCGCACGGAGGCCGCCGCACCCTCGGGCAGCGAGACGGTGTCGATCCAGGGGCCGAAGTCGATCGCGGCGTGGACCGGGGCAGGCAGTGACTCTCCCGCCTCCAGGAGCACGCCTTCGCTGTCGATCAGGGCGACGCCGTGGCCGACGCTCGCCGAGAGGTGCCGCAGCAGGTCGGCGAGGTTGGCGGCGTGGTATTCGATGGATTGCGCGACCCGGCGCACATAGCCGAGGGTGAGGGCGTCCCGGCCCTCCAGCAGTTCCCAGCCGGCCCGGACGAGCGCCATCGGCTCCCCGGTGTCGAGCAGGGCGAGGCCGAGGCGTTCGGCGAGCGCCCGGGTGCCCGCGCCGAACGCCTCCGCGCCGGGCAGCGCCAGTCCGCGGTAGCCGCGGTCGCGCACCCGGCGCACCAGCGCATCCTGCTGCCACGGGGTCGTGGGCGGGGCGACGGTGAGCACGGCGAGGGCGCCGTCGCCCTCGGGAGCGAGTTCCGCCTCGGCCGAGGCGACGACCAGATCGCGCCACACGACGGCGGGATCCGCGCCGGCGATGGCGCGCAGTCCGCCGTTCGCGGGATGCGCGAAGAGCGCGGCGAGGTCCAGCTGGTCGTTCACGCCGCCACCTCCAGCCCGGCCAGCCCGAAGCCGGCGGGCGTCACGTGGCGCAGGCGGTCGGCCGTCGCCGTCCACCACGCGGGAGCCGGGAGGGCGAGCACCGTCACATGGCGCGCGAGCGTGACCCCGTCCACCTGCAGGATGTCGCGGGAGATGGAGTCGAGGGCCACGATGATCTCGGGGCTGGCGGCGGTGGTCTCGCCGTCGCGTACGACCGCGAGCAGCTCGGAGCGGGCGACGAGTCGAAGCAGTGCGCCGTCGTCGGCGTCGACCTGGATGGCGCTGACGTACGGGTCGTCCGGCAGGGGGACGATCGCGCTCACCCGTCCCGAGCCCAGCAGGCGGCCTCCGGTGGCCGCGGCCAGCTCGGCAGGGGAGAGGGCACGGTCGGCGCTGGCGTCGCCGAGGGCGCGCGCCCGCTCGAACGTGCCCAGGACGGCGTGCTCGGCCAGGTCGCCGACCGTGAAGCCCGCGACGAGCACCGCACCGCCTCCGCCGGCCTGCACGATGGCGGAGCGTACCTGGCTCTCGACGTCGGCGGGGCGCTGCGTGTCGATCACGACGACTCCGCCTCCCGTGTCGCAGACCGTGATGACGCCGGGGACCGCGTCGACCAGGAGCGAGACCTGGTCCAGGCGGGGGAGGGCGCGGCCCATCAGGTCGGCGTCGACCAGTGCGAGGCGGTCGGCCAGCAGCAGCGGGGTCAGCCCGTTCATCCCGGCGCCCTCGAGCGCGCACACGGCCGCGGCGCGCACGCCGGTCCAGCGCTCGGCGGCGTCGACCAGCGGACCGAACACATCGGCGCCAGGGAGGCGCTCGGCGAGCAGGTACGTGGAGCCGGCGAAGGCGACCGCCACGCACGGCGTCGCGGGATCGAACTCGGCCGGAGAGCGCGGGGTGAGGGGCCAGGCGGGGGCGTCCTGCACCATCAGCTCGAGCATCGTCGTGCCGCCGCCTCCACCGGAGCCGAGCAGCGAGAAGCCCCTGGCGAGCGCGGGCAGGCGCTCCGGCCCGAGGGTTCTCATGCCCTCCAGGGTAGGCGGTGCGGGCGCCCGCCTGCGCGAGCGCCCGCGAGCCGCGGTGCTGCTCAGACCAGCGCCGAGGTCTCGACCGGGACGAACTCCTCGGTCAGCCCGAACGCGCGCGGACCGAACGCCGCGAGCGCCTCCGGCGTGCGCATCATCTCCGGCGTGGAGATGCCGAGCACGCGCACCCGCTGGCCGTAGCGCAGGCCCTCGGTCGTGATCGGCTCGCCCGATTCGATGTCGGTCACGCAGATCAGGTCGGGCACGATCGCGACCAGCTCGCCGTCGCGCAGGGCGATGAGGTTCTCGTTCTGGAAGCGGATCTCCAGCGTCTCGGAGGCGCCCGCATCCAGCGACGAGATCGTGGCACGCCCCTTGGCGAAGCCCTCGGTCGTGCGCCGCTCCACATCCGTCACCTTGCCGGAGAAGAGCTCGCGCACCTCCGAGTACAGGGTCGTGGAGAGGGTCTGCGCGATCGCCTCGAACGGCGAGCGGTGCTGCTCCCGCGCCTCCCGGATCGCCCGGCCCAGCGCGAGCGCCATCGAGAGCGTGCGGGGGACGGCGGTGCGCTTCACGTCCGCGCCGGTCATCGCGTACTCGGCGATGTGCCCGACGCCGCCGAGACGGATGGTCACGCCGCGCGCGAGCCACTCCATCTGCCGGTCGTCGTCGCCGGTGTCGATCACGACGGTCTCGCCGCGCTCGCCCGCGAGGGCCAGCGGGGAGCCGTGCACGCCGTAGACCGCGAACGTCTCCATCGAGAGCTCCGGGAAGGCGCGGCCCATGCCGTCCGCATCCACCACCGGAAGGCCGGTCTCGGCCGCGACGATCAGCGGGATCATCGAGTTGATGCCGCCGCACTCGATCGGCATCGTGGCGTCGGCGGTGCGACCCAGGTGCGCCTCCAGGGTGCGCAGGGCCAGGGTCGGCTCGGTGCCCGCGGGGATCTTCTCGATCATCACGGTCGGCGCGCCCATCTGGGCCGTCGGGATGACGAACAGGTCGTCGTCGAGCTCGTCCGGGTCGAGGATGGTGATGCCGCGCTCGCCAGGCGCCTTCTGCTCCAGCACGCGCGCGACGAGCATCTGCCCGATGTAGGGGTCGCCGCCGCCTCCCGTGCCGAGCAGGGTCGCGCCGCGGGCGAGGTCGGGGAGGTCTGCGGCGGTCAGCGTCCAGCTCATGCGGCGGCCTCCTCGAGGGTGCGCTCGGCCGTGCCGTCGAACCGGTGCGACGGGAGGTCGTAGCCGAAGTAGCCGGGTCCGACCATCGCCAGCGCCTCGGCGCTGTGCCAGCGCGGGTCGCTGGGCGCGGCGATCACGCGGACGCGCTGGCCGTAGCGGAGTCCCTCGGTGGTGATCGGCTCGCCGCTCTCCGCGTCGAGCACGATGATCAGGTCGGGCGTGGTCACGAAGACCTGGTCGCCCGCCTGCGCGATGAGGTGCTCGTTCTGGAACGACAGGGTGAGAGTCGAGTCGCTCGCGGCCTCCGTCGCCGCGCCCTCGATGCGGGCGCGCCCGCGGGCGAACCCGGCGGTGGTGCCGCGCTCGACGTCCACGACCTTGCCGCCGAAGAACTCGCGGCCGCCGAGCAGGCCGACGGTCGCCGCGACCGGGTCGGTCTTCGCCGTGCGCGCCTCCGCGATGCCGGATCCGATGGCGACGCAGTGCGCGAGCGAGCCGGGGACGAGCGCCTCCCGGGCGACCGTGCCGGTCATCGGGAAGCCCGAGATCATGATCGAGCAGCCCATCTCGACGCAGGCGACGCGTGCGATGCGCTCCGTCCAGTGGTTGTCGACCGTCTGCAGCACGCCGACGTTGCCCTTCTCGTCCGCGAAGGCGAGCGGGGAGGCGGTGACGCCGTACAGCGTGGGGAGCACCATCTGCAGCTCCGGGAACGCGCGGCCCATGCCGTCCGCGTCGATGAGGGGGAGGCCGAGCGCGGCGGCGGCGGCGACCGGGATGGTGGAGTTCACTCCGCCGACCTCGGCGCACGCCACGTGCGTGACCGGCCGGCCGAGGTACGTTCCCAGCGCGGTCACGGGCGCGATGACCTCGTCGAGGCTGGGCAGCTTCTCGACCATGACGGTCGGGGCGCCCATCATCGCCACCGTGAGCACGAGGGCGTCGTCGGGCACCTCGTCGAGTCCGACGACGGTGACCGGTCCGTGCTCGGCCAGCGCCTGCTTCGCCAGCAGCGAGCCGATGTAGGGGTCGCCTCCACCGCCCGTGCCGAGCACCGCGGCGCCGCGGGAGAGGTCGCCGATCGCGTCGGCGGTGAGCGTCCAGCTCATACCCGCACCTCCATCGCCAGATCGCCGACGGCCTTCACGCGGATGCGCGTCGCGTTGCCGGGCAGGTACGGGATGGGGACCTCGTCGAAATCGACGATCGCGACCGACGAGGGGGAGGCGCCGGCCGCGATCGCCTTGTCCACCGCCTCCGCCCGAACGGCGGCGATGGCCTCGTCGCGACGGCCGGGCTCGACGGCGTACACCTTGTCGATCTCGCCCCCGACCTGTGCGATGGAGGCGCCGATCGCGTTCGCGACGGCGTAGTTCTCCGGCCGGTGCACGGCGCCGAAGATCGGCAGCTCGTCCGGCAGGAGGATGGACCCGCCGCCGACGGCGACGACGGGGATGGGATCGGGGGAGGTGCGCATCCGGTCGACGGCCTCGGCGACCCGCTCGGCGATCCGGTCGAGCACGCGCTGCACGAAGGCGGGGTCGAGGTGCGCGACCTTCGCGGGGTCGCCCACCTGCGCGCGTCCGGCGGCGACGGCGATGTCCGTCGCGGTGAGGGTCGAGCCGCCGAACACCAGCGCCTCGGTCGTCAGCCGGTAGCCGACCGACTCCGGGCCCACCTCGGCGGTCTCGGTGTCGACGATGGAGCCGCCGCCGATGCCGAGCGAGAGCACGTCCGGCATCCGGAAGTTGGTGCGGACGCCCGCCACCTTGACCTCGTTCGCCGTCTCGCGCGGGAACCCGTTGACCAGGAGGCCGATGTCGGCCGTGGTGCCGCCGATGTCGACGACCGCGCAGGTCTCGAGCCCGCTGGTGAGGGCGGCGCCGCGCATCGAGTTGGTCGGGCCGGAGGCGAAGGTGGCGACGGGGTAGAGGCGCACGTAGTCCTCGTCCATCAGCGTGCCGTCGTTCTGGCTGAGGAAGATCGGCGCCTCGATGCCCTGGGCGCGCACCGCGGAGGTCAGACCGTCGACGATCTCGCTCGCCAGCTCGCGCAGCGCCGCGTTGATGATCGTGGCGTTCTCGCGCTCCAGCAGCCCGATGCGCCCGATCTCGTGCGACAGCGAGATGGCGACCCCGTCGCCGAGCTCGTCGGCCAGGATGGCGGCCGCGCGGGTCTCGACGTCGTGGTTCACCGGGGAGAAGACGGACGAGATCGCGACCGACCGCACACCGTGCGCGGCCATGTCGGCGGCGATGCCCTTGAGCTCCGCCACATCGAGCGGCGAGATCGGGCGGCCGTCGAACTCGTAGCCGCCGTGCGCCAGGTAGCTGCGGGCGTCGATCGCCTCGATCAGCGCCTCCGGCCAGTCGACCAGCGGCGGGAGGGCCTTGGTCGCCGGGAGCCCCAGGCGCAGCGCGGCGGTCGGCGCGAGCCGCTTCGCCTGCACGAGCGCGTTGATGAAGTGCGTCGTCCCGATCATCACCGCGTGGATCTCGGAGCCCTCGAACGAGCGCGCCTCGCGCAGCGCCTCGATGGCGCTGACGATGCCGGCGGTCACGTCCGGGCTGGTCGAGTTCTTGACGCCGGCGAGAGGGGTCCGGCCGTCCATGAGCACTGCGTCGGTGTTCGTTCCGCCGACGTCGATGCCGATATGCATGGTGTTTCGCTTTCTGCCGCGGTGACGGCGGGTGGGGCTGGTGGAGACGGGTCGAGCTGGTCAGTTGGAGGCGACGGCCTCCGGTCCCGGCGTGCTGCCCGCGGCGGTGCCGTCGGCGGCCTCCGGGGCGTCCTGGATGGTGCGGGCCCGGCCGACGCCCCGCACCCAGCCGAGCTTGCCCGCGATCGTGTACAGGATGATCGAGAGGAAGAGCGACCAGAGGGCAGGGATGCCCCAGGTGAAGAAGTAGCCGAACAGGGACGAGACGAGCCAGACCACCAGGGTGGCCGGGACGATGCGCGGCGCGAACTCCGGCAGCCGGCCCGACGCGCGCGTTGCATCCAACTCGCCGCGCCAGCGCCGCACGAAGAAGTACTCGGCGACGATGATGCCGGCGATCGGCGGGAACGCGACGCCGAGGATGATCAGGAAGCCCGAGAACTGCGACAGGATGCCGGCCGCGGCGAGCACCGAGCCCACGATGCCGAGCACGATCGTCGTGGTGACGCGGTTGAGGTTCTTCGCGAACGCGGTGGAGATGAAGTTCACCAGGCCGAGCGTCGAGGAGTACAGGTTCCAGTCGTTGATCTTGAGCGTGCCGGTGATCACGATGATGAGGCCGACGAAGCCGATCGACGAGGTGACGATCGCGACGATGTTGCCGGTCGCGGCGGCGTGGGCGAGCAGCACGCCCGCCAGGCCGATCACGAACTCGCCGAGGGACACACCCACGACCGTCTGCTTGATGACGTCCGCGCGGCTCCGGTTGAACCGCGTCATGTCGGCGGTGATGATCGCGCCGACGATCAGGCCGCCCGCGACGATACCCGTGCCCGCCCACACCGACATCGTCGGGCCCGGCGCCGGGGAGGTGAGGAGGTCGCCGATGGAGTGCTTGCTGAGCTCGCTGATCACGGACCAGCCGACCAGGATGAGGAAGAGGGGGACGGTGATGTTGGCCAGCCACTGCATCCCGACGAAGCCGTAGGCCACGATCGCGGTCACGGCCAGCCCGAACAGCAGGCTCCAGACCCAGATCGGCAGCACACCGGGCATCAGCGCGTCGAGCGACTCGGCCGAGATGGCCGACTGGATGCCGAACCAGCCGATCAGGCTGATGCCGATCGCCAGGCCCACGAGGGCCGCGCCGACTTCGCCGAAGCCGGTCCACCGGGCCAGGAGGGCGGTGTTGAGCCCCTCCTTCTGACCGATGATGCCGACGATGCACATGATCACCTCGAGGATGATCGAGCCGAGCAGCAGGGCCAGGGCGGCCTCGCCGAACGTCATGCTGTAGCCCAGAGTCGCTCCGAGCAGGAACTGCGAGAGGGCCGAGACCTGACCGAACCGCTGGACGGCGATCCCGAACCACGGTTTGCGTGCGCCGGGGGTCACACGGGAGAGGGCGAAGTCATCGGCAGGAGCTGTGCGTGCCATGAGGGGGAGTCCTTCTGACGGGGACGGGTGTGGGGGTTCCGAACACCGTAAACCGGCCGCCGACGACGGGGAATGTGCGATCTGCACGAAGTTGGGATGGTTCTGTGCGGTGTGCACATCCTTTCGCCCCGGCCGTGTCAGCGTTCGCCGAGCACCCGCACCACCGGCCGGTCGGCGTCCGCCCAGTCCAGCGTGTCGAGGTCACCGGGTTCGACCCAGCGCAGGAGGTCGTGGTCGGTGCTGCTCTCGGGCACCGCGCCCGTGAGGGCCGCGGCGTAGCAGGCGAGGTCGATCGCGCGCGTTCCGACGACCGTGGTCGTGCGGTCGAGCAGGGCGCCGACCCGGATGGGCACGCCGAGCTCCTCCCGGATCTCCCGTTCCAGGGCCTCCTCGGGCGTCTCGCCCGCCTCCACTTTTCCGCCGGGGAACTCCCAGCGGCCCGCGGCGTCCTTTCCCGGCGCGCGGCGGCAGGCGAGCACGCGGGAGCCGTCGGCGATCACGGCGGCGACCACGCGCAGCGGCTCGGCGTCGGCAGGGGAGGGAGGCATGGCTCCATCCTTGCCCGGATCCGGGCCGCGCGGGCACTAGCATCCAGGTATGTCGGCTCCCGTCGGCGCGCGGCGTGCGCCCCTCGTGATCGGGTTCGTCCTGAGCCTGCTCGTGCAGCTCGCGATGATCGTCGTGGGCGTCTGGCTCGTGCTCCTCGCGGAGGACGACGACTCCACCCTCCTGCTGCTCGCCCTGTGGTGCACCATCGGCACCCTGTACGAGGTCGTGGTGCTGATCGTGCTCGGGCGGGCCGCCCGTCGGCCGCCGGTGGAGGGGGACCGGCCCTCCCGGTTCGAGGTGGGGCGCGTGGCGCGGCTCGTGTCGATGACCGCGACCATCCTGGCCAGTCTCATCGGCTTCACCGCGGCGGTGCAGGTGCTCGGCCTCCACAACGACCCGGAGGTAGGGTCGATCACCGACATCGTCGGCGTCTGGTCGATGCTGCTCGCCTGGGGGTTCCTGCACTGGGGCTTCTCGCAGATCTACTACCAGCGGTACTACTCGAGCGACGTGCCGATCCTGCGGTTCCCGGCGACCGAGCATCCCCGGTTCGTGGAGTTCGTGTACTTCGCGTACACGCTCGGCACCTCCTTCGCCGCGTCCGACGTGGAGGTGCTCACCACCCGCCTGCGCTGGACCGTGCTCTGGCACTCGGTGCTCAGCTTCTTCTTCAACGGCCTCATCATCGTGCTGGCGCTCAACACGATCACGTCCTTCAACACGTAGGGGCCCCGCCGCGGGCGGTGCGGGGCGGTGGTGGCGGCTGGCAGGATGGTCGGGTGAGCGCATCCATCCCGTCCGTCCTGCTCGTGATCGACCTGCAGAAGGGGGTGCTGCCCGGCTGCTGGGACGCCGACGGCGTCGTCGCCCGCGCGGCGGGTCTCGTGGACCGTGCCCGCGCGGCAGGCACTCCGGTCGTCTGGGTGCAGCACGAGGCCGACGACCTCCCCGCCGGCAGCGACGAATGGGCGTTCGCCGACGGGCTGGACCCGGCCACCGGCGAACCCGTGGTGCACAAGCGCTACCGCGACGCCTTCGCCGACACCGACCTCGACGAGGTGCTCGAGGGCCTCGACGCCGCCCGCCTGGTCGTCGCCGGCGCGCAGAGCGACTACTGCATCCGCACCACCACGCAGAGCGCGGCCGTGCGCGGTTACGACGTCACCCTCGTCGAGGACGCCCACACCACGACCGACGCCGAATGGGACGACGTCGAGATCACCGGGCGGCAGATCGTCGCCCACACCAACCGCTACTTCTCCGGCCTGCGCTACCCCGACCAGCAGTTCGCGGTCGAGCGCGCCGCGGAGGTCGAGTTCGGGTAACCGCCGGGCGGGGGACGGAACGACGGGGGACGGGGACGGCATGACGGGACGACGACGCGGTCGTCTCAGGCTCCTCGCCGGCGCGGCGCTGGCGGGGTCCGTCGTCGCGGCGCTCGCCGGATGCGCGCCGGCGCAGGACCGGCCGCAGTTCTGGTCGCCGTACGGGCCCCCCGGGTTCCGCCAACCGGGAGCGCCGATGCCGTTCGTGCCCTCGCCCGAGCCGTCGCCGGAGGGGGAGGAGGGAGTCGCCGATCCGGTCGATCCCGACATGCTCCTCACCCACACGTTCGTCCTCTCCGACGGCACGGCGGTGACCTGCACCCTCCAGCTGGCCGCGGCTCCGGACGACGTCGTCGACGACGGCGGCGCGGCGGCCGAACTCGCCGCGAAGACGCTGCGGACGACCGACTGGGAGACCGTGATCTCCGGCCCGAGCTCGCTGCCTTCCTCCACACCGGAACAGGCTTCGGTGCAGTCCGAGGCGTACCAGCGCTCGGACGAGGCGCTCGGCCGCATCGTCACCGAGCTCTTCGATCGCGTCCCCGCGCGTGGGTACTCGGTGATGGGGCAGAGCTCCTGCGGGTGAGTCCGGAAATCCGGCGACCTGACCCGGCGCGCCGCCTGAAATGCCGGAACTCCGGAGGTCGGCGCCGTCAGGGGCGGGATCTCCGGAGTTCCGGGGTCGGGCGGGGTGGAGGTGCGGTCAGACCTGCGCCCCGAGCTTGAAGCCCTTCTCCTCGTCGCCCGCGCGGGTGTACGAGAAGCCGTCGGCGCCGATGGTGACCTCCATCTCGGAGTCGTCGGTGCGGGCGGTGAGGGGCTGGGGGTTGCCGTCGAGGTCGAGCACCAGGGAGGCCTCCGTGTACCAGGACGGGACGACGGGGTTGCCCCACCAGTCGCGGCGCTGGTTGTCGTGCACGTCCCAGGTGACGACGGGGTTGTCGGGATCGCCGGTGTAGTAGTCCTGGGTGTAGATCTCGACGCGGTGGCCGTCGGGGTCGCGCAGGTAGAGGTAGAAGGCGTTGGAGACGCCGTGGCGGCCGGGGCCGCGCTCGATGCGGTCCGAGAGGCGCAGGGCGCCGAGCTTGTCGCAGATGGCGATGATGTTGTGCTTCTCGTGCGTGGCGAACGCGACGTGGTGCATGCGCGGTCCGTCCCCGCCGGTCATGGCGGTGTCGTGCACGGTCGGCTTGCGGCGCATCCACGCGGCGTAGGTGGTGCCCTCCTCGTCCTGGATGTCCTCGGTCACGCGGAACCCGAGGTCCTCCATGTACGCGACGGCGCGGGGGACGTCCGGGGTGACCTGGTTGAAGTGGTCGAGGCGGACGAGCGCGCCGGGCGTGTAGAGGTCGTAGCGCCAGGCGAGGCGCTCGACGTGTTGGACGTCGTAGAAGAACTCGTACGGGAAGCCGAGCGGGTCCTCCACGCGCACGCTGTCGCCGATGCCCTTCGTGAACCCCTCGGACCGGCGCTCGATGCGGCAGCCGAGCTCGGTGTAGAAGGCGACGGCACGATCCAGGTCCTCCGGGGTGCGCACGCGGTACGAGAAGGCGGCGACGGCGGCGACCGGGCCCTTGCGCAGCACGAGGTTGTGGTGGATGAACTCCTCGAAGCTGCGCAGGTAGACGGCGTTCTCGTCCTCCTCCGTCACGACCAGGTCGAGCACGTCGACGTAGAAGTCGCGGCTGGCCTGCAGGTCGGTGACGACCAGCTCCATGTAGGCGCAGCGCAGGATGTCCGGCGGGGCGGCCTGCGGGGTCGGGATGCGGTTCGCGGGAGCGGGGATGGGGCTGCTCATGGTGGTTCTTTCTCTTCGTCGAGTGGATGCGTGGGTCAGTGGGCGCCGAACGTGGGCGTGTGCACCGGGCCGAGCGTGATGTGGACGGCCTGCTGGTCGGTGTAGAAGTCGATGGAGCGGTAGCCGCCCTCGTGGCCGAGCCCGGAGGCCTTCACGCCGCCGAACGGCGTGCGCAGGTCGCGGACGTTGTGCGAGTTGAGCCACACCATCCCGGCCTCCACGTTCTGTGAGAAGGTGTGCGCGCGCTCGAGGTCGTTGGTCCAGATGTACGCGGCGAGGCCGTAGCGCACGCCGTTGGCGAGCTCCAGCGCCTCCTCGTCGGAGTCGAACGGGGTGATGGCGACGACGGGGCCGAAGATCTCCTCCTGGAAGATGCGTGCGTCGGGCTTCACGTCGGCGAACACGGTCGGGGCGACGTAGTTGCCGTGGTCGAGGCCCTCGGGGCGGCCGCCGCCGGCGAGGAGCCGGCCCTCCTGCTTGCCGAGCTCGACGTAGCTCATCACCTTGTCGTAGTGCTCGGGGTGCACGAGCGCGCCGACCTCGGTCTTCGGGTCGTGCGGGTCGCCGACGACGATGTTCTTCGCGCGGGCGGCGTAGCGCTCGCAGAACTCGTCGTACACGGCGCGCTCGACGAGGATGCGGGAGCCGGCGGTGCAGCGCTCGCCGTTCAGCGAGAAGACGCCGAACAGGGTGGAGTCGATGGCGGCGTCCAGGTCGGCGTCGGCGAACACGACGGCGGGGGACTTGCCGCCCAGCTCCATCGAGAGGCCCTTGAGGAAGGGCGCGGCGTTGCCGAAGATGAGCTGGCCGGTGCGGCTCTCGCCGGTGAACGAGATGAGCGGCACGTCCGGGTGCTTGACCAGGGCATCGCCCGCTTCCTCTCCGAGGCCGTTGACCAGGTTGAACACGCCGTCGGGCAGGCCGGCGTCGCGGAAGATCTCGGCCCACAGGCTCGCCGACAGCGGCGTGAACTCGGCCGGCTTGAGCACGACGGTGTTGCCGGTCGCGAGCGCCGGGGCGAGCTTCCAGCTCTCCAGCATGAAGGGCGTGTTCCAGGGCGTGATGAGCCCGGCGACGCCGATCGGCTTGCGGTTCACGTAGTTGAGCTGGCTGCCCGGCACCTTGTACGCGTCGTCGCGCTGGGCCACGATCAGGTCGGCGAAGAAGCGGAAGTTCTCGGCCGCGCGCCGGGCCTGGCCGAGGGCCTGGGTGATCGGGAGGCCGGTGTCGAAGGTCTCGAGCTCGGCGAGCCGGGCATCCTGCGCCTCCACGGCGTCGGCGATGCGGTTCAGCACGCGGGCGCGCTCGCGGGGCTTCATGCGCGGCCAGGGGCCGTCGGTGAACGCGCGGCGGGCGGCGGCGACGGCGAGGTCGATGTCCTCCTTCTGACCCGCGGCGGCGGTGACGTAGGTCTCGTTCGACACCGGGTCGAGCACGTCGAACGTCTTTCCCGAGACGCTGTCGACGAACTGCCCGTCGATGAAGTGCTGGATCTTCCCGGGAAGGTTCTCGGGGACGTAGTGCTGCGCCATGCGCGTGCTCTCCTTCAGGGTGGGGTGGTCAGTGGGTGTGCTTGTGCTCGCTCTGGTACGCCTGGAAGGCGTCCAGGGTGGCCAGGCGGTGCCGCCGGGCGGCGAGCTCGATCTCGAGCGGGTCGGCGCCGCTCTCGATCAGGGTCAGGATCTGCTCGTGCTCGTCGACCGACTCGCGGGCGCGGCCGGGCACGAAGCCGAAGGTGGAGTCGCGCAGCACGGTCAGGCGGTTCCAGCCGCGGTGCACGAGGTCGAGGATGTGCGGGTTGGGGCACTCCTCGAACAGCACCGAGTGGAAGCTCTGGTTGAGCTGCGTGAAGCGGTGCGGGACGAAGTGCTCCAGGCTGGCGATCATCTCGGCGTTGACCGCACGCGCCCGCTCGATGTGGTCGGCCGTGAGCAGGGGAGCGGAGAGCTGGGTCGCCGCCCCCTCCACCAGCGCGAGGGTCTGCATCGTGTAGGCGTATTCGGTGTCCTGCAGCAGGGCGACCTGGGCGCCGACGTTCTTCTCGAACGTGACGAGACCCTCCGCCTCCAGCCGCCGGATCGCCTCGCGCACGGGGACGACGCTGATGTCGAGCTCGCCGGCGATCTGCCCGAGCACGAGCCGGAAGCCGGAGACGTAGCGGCCGTCGTCGATGCGCGCGCGGAGGAACTCGTAGGCGAGCTGCGACTTGCTCGGCGCCGTGGCCGCGGACTTCACCGCTGCGTCAGCCATGCGCGGTACCGTTCCTTCCACTCCGCGTTCATCGGGAACAGGCCGTCCACCGGGTGCCCGGCCGCGACCTGCTCGGCGATGTACTCCTCCTCGCGCTCCTGCTCGATCGCGTCGGCGACGACCTCGGCCACGAGCGCGGGAGGGATGACGATCAGGCCGTCCGCGTCGCCCACGATCACGTCGCCCGGCTGCACGGCCGCGCCGCCGCAGGCGATCGTGACGTCGGCCTCCCACGGCACGTGCTTGCGGCCGAGGACGGCCGGGTGCGGGCCCCCGTGATAGGTCGGGATGTCGAGGGCGGCGACCACCGCGAGATCGCGCACGCCGCCGTCGGTGACGATGCCGGCCGCGCCGTTCACCTGGGCGCGCAGGGCCAGCACGTCGCCGACGGTCCCGCTGCCGCGCTCGCCGCGGGCCTCGATGACGAGCACCTCGCCCGAGCCGACCGCGTCGAAGGCGCGCTTCTGGGCGTTGTACCCGCCGCCGTGGCTCGCGAAGAGGTCCTCGCGGTTCGGGATGTAGCGGAGCGTCTTCGCCGTGCCCACCAGTCGGGCGTCGGGCCGGGTCGAGGCCAGGCCGTCGATGGAGACGTTGTTCAGGCCGCGCTTGCGCAGCTGGGAGCTGAGGGTGGCGGTGGCGACGCTCGCGAGCGCGGCGCGCAGCTCGTCGGTCAGGACGAACGACGGTGCGGCCGGCGCCGGGGGCGTACCCCAGGCCTCCGCGCGCTGGTGGTCGTCGACGCTCGGCTTGATGCCGAAATCGCCGAACGGGACGCGGCCCTCGGTGATCCGGGTGACGAGCCGGCCGCTGGTCGGGGCTCCGGGCGCGCTCGGCGCATCCACCTCCACCTCGACGGTGTCGCCGGGCTGCGTGACCGACGAGCCGGCGGGGGTGCCGGTGAGGATGACGTCGCCCGGCTCCAGCGTCATCAGCTGGGAGAGGTCGGCGACGAGACGGCCGAACGGGAAGAGCAGGTCGTCGGTGGTGCCCTCCTGCACGAGCTCGCCGTTGAGCCAGGTGCGCACGCGCAGCGCGTCCGGGTTCACGTCGTTCGCCGGGATGACGTCCGGGCCGAGCGGCGTGAAGCCGTCGCCGCCCTTGGAGCGCACGTTCGATCCTTTGTCGGCCGCGCGGAGGTCGTAGAGGCCGAAGTCGTTCGCCGCCGTGACGCCGGAGACGGCGGCCCAGCCGTCCTCGGGGGAGACCCGGCGGGCGGTGCTGCCGATGATCAGCGCGATCTCGCCCTCGAAGGCGAGCAGCTCGGTGCCGGCGGGACGCTCCAGCTCGCCGCCGGTCGCGGCGACGGAGGAGGCCGGCTTGAAGAAGTACGAGGGCTGGGCCGGGGTGCGCCCGCGCTGGGCGGCGCGCGACCGGTAGTTCAGGTGCACCGCGATGATCTTGCCGGGGCGGGCGAGCTGGCTCACGGGGTGGTTCTCCTCGTCGTCGGGGATGGTGGTGCCGGTGGGTGCCGCTGCGTGCGACTCAGACCGTATTCGAGATTGTATACGATCCGTGGAGGTCGTTCAAGGATGAGTGTGGGGAACGGAGGGGATGCGGGCTCGGCCGCGGCTGGAACGCGGGGTGCGGAGGAGATCGGGGGAGCGGGGGCCGCGATCTCCTCCGTTGCCGACGCGGCGCGCACGCGCGGCCAACGGAGGAGGTGCGGGCGGATTCGGGCACGAACTCCTCCCGAGCCTGCGCTGCGAGCCGACCACGAGCGGATCCCCTCCGTTGCCGACGTCAGTAGCTCGCGGGAGCCGCGCCGCCGGAGCCGGCGTCGGGCACGAACCGTTCGGCCAGGGTCTCGGAGGCGCGCGCGAGCAGGGTGACGTCGGAGCCGACCAGCAGGTAGGCGGCGCCGGCCTCGGCGTACCGGTCGGCGGTGGCGGGGTCGAACGCGTTGACGCCGACCGGTGTGCCCGCTGCGCGGCCGGCGGCGATGACGGACTCGACGGCGGCCACCACGTCGGGGTGGTTCTGCTGGCCGAGCAGGCCCATGGACGCGGCGAGGTCGGCGGGGCCGACGAGGAGAGCATCCGCCCCCTCCACCGCGGCGATGTCCGCGGCGACCGCCACGGCCTCTGCCGTCTCGATCTGGACCGTGAGCGAGACGAGGTCGTTCGCGCGCGCCAGGTAGTCCGGGATGCGGCTCCACCGCGACGACCGCGCCAGCGCGCTCCCGACGCCGCGCACGCCGTGGGGCGGGTAGCGCACGGCGCGGACCATCGCGGCGGCCTGCTCGGCGGTGTCGACCATCGGCACGAGGATGTTCTGCGCGCCCAGGTCGAGCAGCTGCTTCAGGATGACGGGGTCGCCGATGGGAGCGCGGACCACCGGGGTCACCGGGTAGGCGGCGACGGCCTGGAGGATGGCGAGCACGGACTCCAGCCCGACGGGGGAGTGCTCGCCGTCGATCACGACGACGTCGGTGCCGCTGCCGGCGATGATCTCGGCGACCAGCGGGCTGCCGGAGCACACCCATTGCCCGTACTGGACGCGGTCTGCGGACCCGAGCCGGTCGGCGAAGGTCGGGGCGGCGGTCAGGCGAATCGGCATGTCACGGCTCCCAGGGTTCCGTAGTCGGCGTGGACGGTGTCGCCGCGCTCGACCCACATCGGGCGGGTGAAGGAGCCGGCGAGCACGATGTCCCCGGCCTCCAGGCGCGAGCCGTGCTGGGCGAGCTTGTTCGCCAGCCAGACGACGCCGTTGGCGGGATGGTCGAGCACGGCGGCGGCCACACCGGACTCCTCGATGGTCTCGTTGCGGTAGAGCAGGGCGCCGACCCAGCGCAGGTCGACCGCGTCGACCGGGACGGGACGGCCGCCGACCACCATGCCGCCCATCGCGGCGTTGTCGGAGATCGTGTCGACGATCGTGCGGCCCTGCATCTCGATCCGGGAGGAGAGGATCTCGAGCGCCGGGACCACGTACTTCGTCGCGTCGAGCACGTCGTACAGCGTGACGTCCGGGCCCTCGAGGGGCGCGCCGAGCACGAAGGCGAGCTCGACCTCGATGCGCACGTTCGAGTACTGGTCGAAGGGGATGACCGAGCCGGTCTCGTAGACCATGTCGGCGAAGATCGCGCCGTAGTCGGGCTCGGTGATCCCCGTCGCCTGCTGCATCACCTTGGAGGTCAGGCCGATCTTGCGGCCCACCAGGCGGCGGCCGGAGGCGAGCCCGCGCTCGACCCACACCTTCTGCACGGCGTAGGAGTCCTCCACCGTCATGTCGGGGTGCCGGGCGGTGAGCAGCGGCACCGTCGTGCGGTCGCGCTCGGCGACCGCGAGCTCGTCGGCGATGGCCTGGATGGTCGTGGTGTCGAGCACCGCGGGGCTCCCTTCGACGTCGGAGGAGGGCCGATCAGACCCTGGTGGGATCGTATATCATCCCGTACACCCTGGCCATGGGCCGTGCGCGATCCGGCAACGGGAATGCGTGGATTTCCTGTTCCGCGCCGCGCCGTGTCAGGCTTCTCCCGTTGTTTTTCTCCACTGGTTGCCTTTCTTGTCAACAACTGTAGAATTACCGCCACGACACAGCGGAGTGTCAGCCGTACCCCGGTCGACGACCGTCTCCACTGTGCTGTTTCGAGTTCCACACCCGCCTTGCGAACCGAGAGAAGACAAGATGAAGAAGGCACTGATCGCGGTGGCCCTGGCCGCCGCGACCGCACTGGCGCTGAGCGCTTGCGGCTCCGGGGGAAGCGACACGAAATCGACCACCGGCGCCGCCGGCGGACCGCTCAACATCGGCAACTTCGCCGACGTCACCAGCTGGGATCCCTCCCTGGCCGACATCGGCTTCGACGGACCGTACCTGTCCGCCGTCTACGACCCGCTGATCGCCTCCGACGGCGACGGCAAGCCCGTCCCGGCCCTCGCCACAGCATGGAAGGTCTCGGACGACTTCAAGAAGGTCACCCTCACGCTCCGCACCGGGGTGAAGTTCTCCGACGGCGAGAAGTTCGACGCCGACGCGGCCGTGAAGAGCCTCGACTACCTCAAGCAGGGCGCGCGCAGCGGCGAGGCCTACGAGAACGTCGAGAAGTTCGTCGCGGTCGACCCCACCACCGTCGAGATCGACCTGACGCAGCGCGACGACACCCTCCTGTACTTCATGGGCATCGGCCGCAGCTACATGATGGCGCCGAAGGCGATCGCCGCCGGCACCCTCGCGAAGGAGCCGGTCGGCTCCGGCCCGTACACGCTCGCCTCCTCGAGCGTCGCCGGCTCCGAGTACCACTTCACCAAGGTCGCGAACCACTGGGACGCCAAGCAGTTCCCGTTCGACCCGCTCGCGATCTACCCGATCCAGGATGCGACCGCCCGCGACAACGCGATGCTCTCCGGCCAGATCAACGTCAACTACGCCGACGACACCGCGCTCAAGCAGGCGTCGGCGAACAGCTGGAACGTGGCCGCGAAGGTCTCCGGCTGGGTCGGCCTGCAGTTCACCGACCGCACCGGCTCGAAGTTCAAGCCGCTCGGCGACGTCAAGGTGCGCCAGGCGCTCAACTACGCGTTCGACGGCGCGAACATCCTGAAGTCGGTCGGCAACGGCGCGGGCAAGGTCTCGAACCAGGTCTTCCCTGCCGGTCTGCCCGGCAACCTGACCTCGCTGGACGACATGTACAAGTCCAACATCAGCAAGGCGAAGTCGCTCCTGGCCGAGGCCGGCTACGCGAACGGCTTCGAGCTGCACATGCCGATGTCGCAGGTCTTCCAGGTCTGGCAGCCCGTGGCCGACCAGGTCTTCAAGGAGCTCGGGATCACCGTCACCTGGGACGACATGCAGTACATGGACTACCAGAAGAACGCCCCGACCTACCCGATGTTCGTCGCCTTCCTGTCGATGGACGCGAACCCGGTCGCGACCGTGCAGCGCCAGATCAACCTGCCGCAGTGGTACAACCCGACCCCGCAGGTCGACCAGTTCCCGGACGTGCAGGCCGCCGTGCAGAAGGTGCTCACGGCCGACCCGGCCGACCAGGAGAAGCAGATCGAGGCGCTCAACACGCTCGTGACGCAGAAGGCGTGGTACTCGGTCTGGTACCAGGCGAACAACAGCTACGTCAGCACCTCCGGCATCCAGGTGACCCCGGTCGTCGGGATGATGTTCCCCACCCTGCGGCAGATCGCCGTCAAGGGCTAGTGGAGCGGCGGGTCGCGCCACCAGCGCGGCCCGCCCTCCCTCCCGTCCACCCCCGCCATCGACCGCCACCGGCATCGACAGGAACCCCGCACATGATCAGATTCACGGTCAAGAGGCTCGTCTCGGGCGTGATCCTCCTGGTCGCCGTCTCCGTCGGCACCTTCTTCCTCGCCCATCTCGCGATCGGCGACCCCACCGCTGGCCTGCTCGGCAGCGCGGCCACGCCCGCCCAGCAGGCGGCCCTCGCGGCCAAGATCGGCACGGACCGCCCGCTGCTCGTGCAGTTCTGGGACTGGGCGAGCCACGCCGCCGTCGGCGACTTCGGCACCTCCTGGCGCAACTTCCAACCGGTCGGCGCGCAGATCGCCCTCAAGCTGCCGGTCACGCTCTCCGTCGTGACGGCGGCGACGCTGCTCTCCGCCGTGTTCGGCGCCCTCTTCGGGGTGGCGGCGGGCCTCCGCCCGGGCAGCATCCTGGACAAGGTCGTCAAGGCCGCGTCCGTCATCCTGTTCGCGCTCCCCGGCTTCTGGGTGAGCCTCGTGCTGGTGATCTGGTTCGCGGTCGACCTCAAGTGGTTCCCGGCCGTGGGCTACGTGCAGCCGGCGCTGAGCGTGGAGGGCTGGCTGCGGTCGATCACGCTCCCGGCCATCGCGCTGTCGCTCGGTGCGATCGTGATGATCGCCGAGCAGCTGCGCAACGCGATCATCTCCGCGAACAGCCAGGACTACGTGCGCACACTGCGCAGCCGCGGTCTCTCCCAGCCGCGCGTGGTCGTGCACCTCGTGCGCAACGCGGCCCCGGCCGCCCTCACCGTGCTCGCCCTGATGTTCGTCGGCCTGCTGGGCGGCGCGATCGTGGTGGAGCAGATCTTCTCCCTGCCGGGGATCGGCGCCCTCACCTCGGGCTCCTCCCAGAACGGCGACATCCCCATCCTGCTCGGCATCACGGTCGTCACGGTCATCTTCGTGGTGATCGTGAACTTCCTCCTCGACGTGGTGCTCGGCTGGATCAACCCGAAGGCGCGTGTGCAATGACGGCGACCGAAGTGATCATCGACCCGCGGGACTCCGCGAAGGCGGCGGCCACCCCGCGCCGCGGCTCCACGTTCGTGCGGTTCCTGAAGCG
>Ga0153921_1000169_pt1 | contig 48184 bp, 43 predicted proteins | sample TSNJ005MetaG_FD_104691 | JGI IMG/M metagenome (GOLD analysis project Ga0153921, IMG submission 104691) | Attine ant fungus gardens microbial communities from New Jersey, USA - TSNJ005 MetaG | ecosystem: Host-associated > Fungi > Mycelium > Unclassified | place: USA: New Jersey, Brendon T. Byrne... | reverse complement strand
TGTACAAGTCAAACCACACCGACCACTTGGAGATGTACTCCAGGTCGTACTCGACACGTTTCTGGATTTTGAACAGGGTGTCGGTCTCACCCCGGTAACCATTGATTTGCGCCCAGCCGGTGATGCCGGGCTTGACCCGGTGCCGCGAGCTGTACTCGCTCACCGCCACTTCGAAGGGAATGCCCGCGGCCTTGGTGGCGGTGGCGTGCGGGCGCGGGCCGACCATGGACATGTTGCCCAGCAGCACGTTGAACAGCTGCGGCAACTCGTCGATGCTGGTCTTGCGGATGATGCGACCCACGCGGGTGATGCGCGGGTCCTGGCGGGTGGTCTGGCGCTCGGCAGTGAAGTCGCTCTGGTCGGTGAACATCGAGCGGAACTTGAACACGCGGATTTCGTTGTCGTTATAGCCGTAGCGGTTCTGGCGAAACAGCACCGGCCCCTTGGAATCGAGTTTGATCGCAATCGCGGTCGCCAGCATCACCGGTGACAACGCCACCAGGGCCAGGCTCGCCAGGAGGAAATCCTCACAGCGCTTGATCACCGGCGACCAGCCGCGCAAGGGCAATTGCGAGGTGTTGAACATCAGGATCCCGCCCACGTCGGTGATGCGGCTGTGGCCGTAGCGCAGGGCGGCCATGTCGGGCACCAGCATCACGTTCACCGACATCTGCCGCAGACGGTTGACCAGCCCGTGGATGCGTTGCTCGGCGGCCCACGGCAGGCAGATCATGACCTGGTTGACCTGCTCGGCGCGGATCAGTTTTTCCAGGTCGCGAGTGTTGCCGAGCAAGGGCAGGTTGCTCAGCTCCTTGGGGATCCGCTCGGTGCGGTCGTCGATAAAACCGATCAGGCCGGAGCGGATATCACCGTTGCGCTGCAGGTGGTCGGCAACGTGCACGGCCGTGTCGGTAAAGCCCAGGATCACCGTGCGTTGCAGGTACTTGCCGGCGCTCATCAGCCGGCGGTACAGGCGCAGCATGACCAGGCGTTCGAGGCACAGCAAGCCCAGGCTGGCGACGTACCACGCGGCCAGGTTGCGCGGGCTCAACTGCGGGAAAAACTGCAGGATCTGGTACATGAACAGCAGGATGCAAAACGCTGCGGTCCAGGCCTTGATCTTGGCTTTGAGACGCAGGCGGTTGCTGAACAGCTCCTCGGAATAGATGCCCAGGGCCTGGAACAGAATGATGGTCAGCACTGCGAAAAATACCAGCAGGCCGATGAAATGCGGGCGCAACTCAGGGGCCAACGGGTCCAGGAAAAGCACCAGGACCAGCGGCGGCAGAATGGCCGTGAGGCCATGGATCAATTTGACGAAAACGACAAAGAACTCAACAAAACCGGCGCGCGTTAAAAACAGGCTGTCGACGGACGACTTTTCTCGCATAAAACATCCCTCATTGCACTCCAGTTGCTGTTGTTCGTTGTCGCTTCAATAAAGCCGCGATGGCGTTAGAGGGCACTTCGAACTACGGCTACTCTGGGTAATACGCAACTACCAATCCAAATGCACATATCAGTGAAGCTATCCATTTGAAGGGATTTTGCGGCGATAGTGACTAAAGGAGTGTTCCCTTTTCGTGCTTAGTCAACGAATTGACGATGGTGCGGGGGCGGCGTGCTAGACAGGTTAATCAGTCTTTTAAGCGGCATTTTATTGACATTCCTTGTCCGAACACTCGGTGAATGGGTGTGTTTTTGAGTGTAGGAACAAATGTGAGATTTTTCCTCTTTAAAGGACAAACCTTTTTCCAGCGGCACTAGGAAGGGGGGACAAAGAGGGCGTGGCAGGGCGCACTAAGTGCCCTGCCACTGGGGGTTTCGCGGGATCAGAAGTTGCCTTTCAAACTAACGGTGAAATTGCGCGGTTCACCGTAGAAGTTGCCCCATGATGCAGTTCCGACGGTGTTGTAATAGGTTTTGTCGAAGAGATTGTTGCCATTGACCGCCACGGTCCAGGTGTCGTCGAGGCGGTAGGCCAGGCGCGCGCTCCAGGTCGCGTAGCCGGCCTGCTCCAGCTTGATGGTCTGTACGCGGTAATTGCTGCTCTGGGCATTGACCCCGGCACCCACGCTCCATTTCGACAGCGCGCCGTCGAGCTGGTAGTCGCCCCACATCCGCAGCATGTGGCGCGGTACGTAGCTGTTGGAAACACCGCCTTCTGCGGCGCTGTCGATGTTCTTCAGGGTCTTGGTCTGGGTGTACGTGTAGCCGCCGGACACCTGCAGGCGTTCGAGCAGTTCGCCGCTGACTTCGGCCTCCACGCCCTGGGCGCGGACCTTGCCGGTATCGGTGTAGCAATAGCCATCGGCGGAGGTCGGGCAGAAACTCAGGTAGTCGGTTTCGGCGCCGTTTTTCTCGATGGAGCGAAACAGCGCCAGGGAGCTGTTGAGGCGCCCCTCGAACCACTCGCCCTTGATGCCCAGCTCGTAGTTGTCGCCGATTTTCGGCTTGAGCGCGGCGCCGTCGGCGGTGGCGTAGGCGCTTTGCGGCTGGAAGATATCCGCGTAGCTGGCGTACACCGACAGGTGCTCGTTGAGGTCATAGATCAGCGCGGCGAACGGTGTGACCTCGCCGGTTTCCTTCGTGCGAGCATCCTGCAGCGACCATTCGCCCCAACCGAGGCTGTAGGACTGGCGACGGTTTTCGTACCAGCTCACGCGGCTGCCCACGATGAACATCAAGGGCTCGGCCAGGCGCAGGCGCAAGGTCGCGTAAGTGCCGTACTGGGTCGCGGTCTCCTTGATGGTGCTGCCACGGTACATGTTGGGCCAGAAGGTGTTGTCGGCCGGTTCCGGGAAGTGATGGTTGGGTTGGTAAATGCTCTGGCGCGTGGGCAGGTTCTGGATCGCGTAGATGTCGTCCTGGGTGCCACGGCTGCCGTTGGCGCCGAGGATCAGTTCGTGCTGCAGGCCGAAGGCTTCGAATTTGCCGTCGAGGTAGGCGTCGAGGCCGAAGTCCTTGTGGTCGTAATCCATCAGCGCCGCGTAGGAAACGGCGGTCGGAGCTGGGTTGTCGTAGGCAATGGTGCCTTCGCTGGCGGCGTACTTGATGTCTTGCAGGTTGCGACTGTGCACGGCCGCGACCTTGAGTTTCCAGTCGTCGTTGAGCTGCTGCGTGAGGTCGGCGAAGTACGTGGCGCGCCGGCTCTGCCAGTCGTTCCAGGATTGGCCCAGGCAGGTCGAGCGGCTGAGCTTGGCACTCTTGCCGTCGGCGTAGCGCGGCAGGCCGCCCCAGCACGGGGTGGCATCGACATCTTCATAACTGGCGCCGAGGCCGAGGGTGGTGTCGGCGCTGAGGTCGATGTCGAGGGCGCCGTAGAAGGCCTGGTCCTGGCGCTTGGCGATGTCCATGTAGGAGCCACGATTCTGCTGGCTGACCGTCGCACGGCCGCGCACCGTGCCGCTGTCATTCAGCGGGCCGCCGGTGTCGACGTCGGCGCGGTAATTGTCCCAGGTGCCGGCGGACAGCGACAGGCTGGTGGTGGGGCTGGCCTGTGGCCGCTTGCGCACGAAGTTCACCGCGCCGCTGGCCGTGCCGGCACCCTTGAGCATGCCGGCGGCCCCCTTGAGCACTTCCACACGGTCATAGATCGCCATGTTGGCGCTGAAACTGTCGGCCTGTGCGTAGTCCTTGCCCATGTCCAGCGGCACGCCGTCGTACTGGTACTGGCCAAGCATCTTGAAACCACGGGAATAGAAATACTTGCCGCCCATCGGCGATTCATAGGAGGTGATGCCGGGCGTGCGCTCCATCACGTCGTCGATGGTGGTGAGGTTCTGGTCATCCATCAATTGGCGGGTCATCACACTCACCGATTGCGGCGTTTCGCGCAGGCTGTGTTGACCTTTACCGATGGTGACTGCGCCGGTGGTGTAGGACCCGGTGCCATCGGTGGTTGCCCCCAGGCGGTCGCCGGTGACGGTGGTGGCGCCCAGGTTGAGTGCGCCGGTGTCGGCCACTTGCGGCAACAGCAGCCAGTTGCTGCTGCCCTGGCGCTGGGCTTGCAGGCCCTGACCGCGCAGCAACTGGCCGAGGGCTTGCTCGCGGTCGAAGCGGCCACTCAGGCCCGGGCTGGCCTTGCCGGCCACGCTGGTGGCGTCGTACGACAGGCTGATCCCGGCCTGGCGGGCGAACTGGTCCAGCGCACTGGCCAGGGAGCCGGCGGCGATGTTCCAGTCGCGGGCCTGGGTGTCACTCGCCAAGGTGTCGGCCAGCACGGCCAGCGGCACGGCGCCGCCACTGAGGCAGGCACCGAGCAAGGCGGCCTGTACCGCGCGCTTGAGTGGAGAACGTTGTGAGGGGAACGCTTGCATGACCGCGGGATGCTCCTGAAGGAAGTGGACAGAACCGGCCTGTTGATCGGCCTTTCCTTACAGGTCGAGCGGCAATGAGAATTCACCTCATTTATTTTTCGAAGCGTTAAACGCGAGGGCTGACGGTCACCCAATAACGGCTGCGGTAGGTGACGTCGACCGGCAGCGATTGCGCCACCAGGCTCAGCACCTGATCGGTATCGTTCAACTGATAAGTCCCCGACACGCGCAACCCGGCCACCGCTTCACTGCAACGCAGCAGGCCATTGCGGTAGCGGCTCAACTCGCTGAGGAAGTCGTCCAGGCGCATATTGTGGGCACTGATCACGCCGTCACTCCAACCCCAGGGATCGAGGCCGTTGGCGATGGGCGCATGAACGCCGGTGTGGTCGAACAGCACCTGCTCGCCGGCCTTGAGCACGTGGCGCGCGTTGGCCTCCCGGCTGTTGGCAAATAACGCCACGGCGCCCTGTTGGACGGCGAGCAGCGTGCCCTGGGCTTCTTCACGCACCAGGAAGCGGCTGCCGAGGGCACGCAGGTAACCGTCGCGGGTCTGTACCCACAGTGGCCGGTCGTCGACGCCCGTGTTCACCAGCATTTCGCCCCGGTGCAGGTGCACCAGGCGGCGCTCGGCACTGAACGTGGCGTCGAAGGCGCTGGCGCTGTTGAGCTGGATCTTGCTGCCGTCGTCCAACGCCACCCAACGCCGCTCACCCGTGGCGGTGCGGTAGTCGGCCATCAAGCCGGGCAGCGGTGTGTAGTCGCGACCGAGCCAGGTCAATCCCGCTGCCCCGGCCACCAGCCCGAGCAGCTTCAAGCCTTCGCGGCGGCTGATGCGTTGACGCGCACCTTGCAGGGCATGGCGGCCGACCTGGGCCGGCAGTTGGTTGAAATCATCGTTCATGGTCGCCACCCGCTGCCACACCTGCTGGTGCTCGGCGCTTGTGTGCAGCCAGCGATCGAACGCGGCGGTGCTGGCGTCGTCGGCCACGTTGAAACGCAGCTTGATCATCCATTGAATGGCCTGGTCCACCAGGCGCGGGTCAGAGTTCGGCATAGCGCAACCGATAACAGGCGTGCAGCGCCTTGGCCAGGTCGCGCTCCACGGTAGCCTTGGACACGCCCAGGCGCAGGGCGATCTGCGCGCAGGTCAGGCCATCCAGTTGCGCCAGCAGGAAGGCTTCGCGCACCCGTGGCTTGAGTTGGTCGAGGAGGCGGTCGATGCGTTCCAGGCTGTCGAGGATCAGCCACCGGGTTTCTTCCGACGGCACCTCGACCTCGGGGAAGTGGGCGAGGCTTTCGAGGTAGGCGCGTTCCAATTCGCGGCGCCGATATTGGTCGATCATCAGGCTGCGCGCGATGCTGCTCAGGTAGGCGCGAGGCTGTTGCAAGGTCTGCTGCTTGCGCGCGTTGAGCAAGCGCACGAAGGTTTCCTGCGCCAGGTCGGCGGCATGTTCACGGCAACCGGTGCGGCGGTTCAGCCAGCCACGCAGCCAGGAATGATGGGCGTGGTACAGCTGGCCGATGGCGGCATGGTCCAGTGGGTGGTCGCTCGACATGGGCATCCTGGCGCAGCAGTCTTAATTGATAATGTTTCGCATTCTAGACGGTGGTCGTGGCCATTCGCAATTCCCGGCACGCAATGTATCCAGCACAATTTTTTGTTCGGCCGGGGTGAGCCGACTAATCTGCAGGCTTTTCCTCATGGACGGCGCGAGCATGATCGACCTTGCAACCCTGGCGGTGTTTTCCGGTGCTGTGCTGCTGTTGCTGTTATCGCCGGGGCCGAACATGGCGTTTGTCATCACCCATGGCGTGACCCATGGCTGGCGCGGGGGAATGGCCTCGGCGCTGGGCATTGGCGTGGCAGACCTGCTGTTGACCGGGTTGACCGCCTCGGGGGTCACTGCGGTGGTCGCAAGTTGGCCGCCGTCGTTCGACTTGATCCGCTTTGCCGGGGTGATCTATCTGCTGTGGCTGGTGTTCAAGACGCTGCAGAAACGTCCGGGTGGGGCGCAGGCCCAAGTCGAGCGGGTGCCGCTGGGCCGAGTGTTTTTGCAGGCCATGCTCAATAGCCTGCTGAATCCCAAGGCGCTGCTGTTCTTTGTGGTATTCCTGCCGCAATTCGTGCGCCCTGAGACGGGGTCGATCGCGATACAACTGCTGGTGCTGGGCGGCGTACTGACCGTCATCGCCGCGGTTTTTCACCTGTTGCTGGGGATTTTCGGCGGCGCAGTCAGCCGGTTTTTTGCCGGCCGTTCAGCGGGTGCGGCGTTGCAGAAATGGGGCCTGGCGACGGTGTTGACCGTGCTGGCCGTGCGCCTGGCGCTGATGTCTCGTCCGGCCTGAGCCTGTTATGGCGAGCAAGCTCGCCACAGGTACCGCCAGCTCGCCAGGCTCAACCTCAGCCCAACCGTGCCGCCGCCCGTGCGACGATTTCCCCCCGGGTCTTGCGCGACTCGGCGGTGCGTTTGTGGGCTTCTTCCAGCACGTGCTTCGGCGCGGTGTCGGGGCTGCCCGAATCAAACGGCGGCGCTGGCGCGTATTCGATCTGCAGTTGTACCAGCTGCGCCGCCGCTTCGCTGTACAGCTCGGCCGCCAGGGTCAGGGCGAAGTCGATACCGGCGGTGATCCCGCCACCGGTGAACAGGTTGCCGTCGCGCACAACACGCGCCTGGACCGGGATCGCGCCAAGCGGGGCGAGCAGGTCGTGGTAGGCCCAGTGAGTCGTGGCCTTGCGCCCGCGCAGCAAACCCGCTGCGCCGAGCACCAGCGAGCCGGTGCACACCGAAGTCACGTAGCGCGCGGTGTGCGCCTGGGCCTTGAGGAAGTCCAGGGTGGACGGGTCTTCCATCAATGCGCCCACGCCGGAACCGCCGGGCACGCAAATCACATCCAGGGCAGGGCAGTCGGCATAAGTCATGGTCGGGGTGAACACCAGGCCGGTGCTGGACGTGACCGGTGCGAGGTCTTTCCATATCAGGTGCAGCTTCACCTCCGGCAGCGAGCCCAGCACGTCATAAGGGCCGGTCAGGTCCAGTTGCTGGATGCCGGGGAACAACAGAAAGCCAATCTGCAAGGTCATGAATGAAGCTCCGCTAAAGGGGTGGACGACTTCACTCTAGAGGCCTAGGCTTTGGCGAATACGCCATTGAACCCACCAATCACGCCAATCATGCCCAGAATCATCCACGTCCTCGCTTTCGATAACGCCCAGGTCCTCGACGTGACCGGGCCGTTACAGGTATTCGCCTCGGCCAATGACCTGGCGCGTCAACGCGGCTTGCCGTTGCCGTACGCCGTCAGCGTGATCGCCGACCAGGCAGAGCCGGTCATGACCTCGGCGGGCCTGGCGTTGGTGGCGCAGCCGCTGCCTGCTGTCGACGCACCTTGCGACACCTTGGTGATCGCCGGTGGCTGGGGCGTGTATGGCGTCGCCGAAGACGCCGCGCTGGTGCAGTGGGTGCGTGAAAAATCCCGTCATACCCGGCGCATGACGTCGGTGTGCACTGGGGCTTTCCTGCTGGCCGCCAGCGGCTTGCTCGACGGTTGCCGCGTCGCTACCCACTGGACCCGCTGCGAGGAACTGGCGCGCAAGTTTCCCGCGCTGACGGTGGAGTCCAACCCGATCTTTATCCAGCAAGGCTCAGTGTGGACGTCCGCCGGTGTCACGGCCGGCATCGACTTGTGCCTGGCCCTGGTCGAGGAAGACCTGGGCCGCGCCGTGGCCCTGGAAGTGGCGCGGCACCTGGTGGTGTTCCTCAAGCGCCCCGGCGGTCAATCGCAGTTCAGCGTGACCCTGTCGCTGCAAAAAGCCGGCAGCCGCTTTGCCGAGCTGCACGCCTGGATCGCCGACAATCTCACCCTCGACCTCAACATCGCGACGCTCGCCGCCCAGGCGGGCATGAGCGAGCGCAGTTTCGTGCGTCACTACCGCGCCGAAACTGGCCAGACGCCCGCGCGCGCCGTCGAGTTGATCCGGGTTGAAACCGCACGCCGGCAACTGGCAGACAGCACCGCATCGATCAAGCGCATCGCCGTGCACTGCGGTTTTGGCTGTGAAGAGACGCTGCGCCGCAGCTTTTTGCGCGCCCTGCAAGTCACGCCCCAGGCCTACCGCGAGCGGTTCTACGATCCGGCTTGAACGAAAACGTACACATCTGTACCAAGGTGCTATGTTGGCTGACTACCTTGCGCAGTGAGCACCCGCCGCTGCACCGCTGTTTCCTCCGCCCCCCGGCGTGACGCTGCTCATGAAGCCATTGCCTGTGATCGGCGCCGTCCCCCTGTCGGACGATTGCGCAAGCGAGCCTATTCACATTCCCGGCTCGATCCAGCCCCACGGGTTGCTGCTGACCCTCGGTGAGCCGACGCTGGTGGTGCTGCAGGCCAGCGCCAACGTCAATACCGTGTTGGGCCTTGGCGGCGAGTCGTTGTGCGGCCAGGCGCTGGGCAGCCTGATCGGCGCAGACGCGTTAGCCCAGGTGCGCCTGGCGCTGGTCGACCTGGACACGGATGAAGACGAGCTGCACCCAGTGACGCTCAACGGTGATGTTTTTGACGCCTTGCTGCATCGGCACCAGGGCTTGCTGTTTCTCGAATTGGAGCGCGCCGTGACACCCCGGCATGCCGCCGCGCTGCATGTCGCCCGTGCCCTGCGTCGCCTGCAGTCGGCGAAGAGCCTCGATGGGCTGTACCAGATCTGCGTCACCGAGATCCGCGCACTCACCGGCTATGACCGCGTCACCCTGTACCGCTTCGAGCAGGAGGGCCACGGCAAGGTGATCGGCGAGTCCCTCAGTGACGGCATGCCGCCGTACCTGGGCCTGTGTTTCCCGGCGTCGGATATCCCGCCCCAGGCGCGTGAACTGTACCGGTTGAACTGGATTCGCGTGATCCCCGATGCCGCCTACACGCCAGTGCCGATCCTGCCGGCCCTGCGCCCCGACACCGGCCAGGCGCTGGACCTCAGTTTCGCGGTGCTGCGCAGTGTCTCGCCGGTGCACTGCCATTATCTGAAAAACATGGGCGTGCGTTCGTCGATGAGCATTTCCCTGCTCAAGGACGACCAGCTCTGGGGCCTGATCACCTGCGGCCACCGCGAGCCCTTGCGCGTACCCCATGAGTTGCGCACCGCCTGCACCAGCATTGGCCAGTTGCTGTCGATGCAGATCACCTTGCTCCAGGAGCAGGAGGCCCGCCGCCAGCAGCAGGAAAAAACCAGCATGATCGATGCACTGGCGACTGCCATGGCGCTGCAGACCTGTGACGTGATGGAGAGCCTGCGCCCGCACGCGCAGACCTTGCTCAACCTGACGGCCGCCGATGGGCTGGCGATTCTGGTGGAGGCGCGGCTGCACCGGTTTGGCGTGTGCCCCACCGAGGAAGAGATCCGCGCCTTGTATCCGTGGATCCAGGCGCAGGGCAAGGGCGTGGTCTGCAGCCATCAATTGGGCGCGGAGTTCCCGCCGGCGGTGGCCTATCAAGCCATCGCCAGCGGCCTGTTGGCTTTTCGCCTGCCAAAGCCGGTGGATAACGCGGTGATGTGGTTCCGCCCCGAGGTCCAGACCACCGTGCACTGGAGCGGCGAGCCGATCAAATCGCGCGAAGCGGGCACGACCACATTGAGCCCGCGCCTGTCGTTTGAGCGATGGAAGCAGCAGGTCGACGGCAAGGCGCTGCAATGGTCGCCCTCGGAGTTGCTGGCGGTGGAAAGCCTGCGCCGCCACGCCCTGGAACATGACCTGGCGCGCCAGGTACAGCGCGAACACGCCGCCGTGCGCGCGCGGGATGAGTTAGTGGCGGTGGTCTCCCATGACCTGCGCAGCCCGCTGACCATTCTGCTGATGCAATGCGGCATGATGCGCAAGCTGGTGCCCGTCGACGACACCAAGGCCAGCCTGCGCCTGACCAGCGCGATTGAAACCATGCAGAACGCCACCTCGCGCATGAACACCTTGCTCGAAGACCTGATTGATATTTCGCGCATTGAGGCCGGGCGTTACCGGGTGGCCCCGCAACCGCTGGATGTGGTGACGACCCTGGAGCAACTGGGCCTGATGTGGCAGCCGCTGGCGGCGGCCAAGGGCGTCAACCTGACCTGGCAGGCCCAGCCAGGGCTGCGCGTCGAGGCCGACCCGGAGCGACTGTTCCAGGTGTTTTCCAATCTGCTCGGCAATGCCCTGAAATTCACCGGCCTGGGCGGCGCAATTGAGGTGCTCGCCCAGGCGGCGGATGATCACGTGCTGTTTCGCGTCTGCGACAACGGCGCGGGCATCGACGCGGCGCAACTGCCTTACATCTTCGAGCGCTACTGGACGTCCCGCGAGGGCAACCCCACCGGCAGCGGCCTGGGCTTGTACATTTCCCACGGGATCATCCAGGCCCATGGCGGCACGCTGTGGGCGGAAAGCGTGGCGGGGCAGGGCAGCGTCTTCAGCTTCCGGCTTGCGGCTGCGCCCTAGCGTCGGTCGAGCAACTCAATGATCGCTGCCAGAGTCGCCTGCGGGGCTTCCTGGGGAATATTGTGGCCGACGCCGGGCAACACTTCGCGCCGGTAAAAGCCGCTGAAGTGCTCCACATCGTCGTCCTCTTCCGGCGCTGGTCCCACGCCATCATCGGCGCCACACAGCGAAATGCTCGGCACCGAAATCGGCGGTTGCAGGGCCAGGGCCACTTCGATGGGCTCCAACGCCGGGTCGCCGGGTGCGTACATGAAGCGATGGCGATAGGAGTGAATCACCACCTCGACAAAGTCCGGATTGTCGAACGACGGCGCCGTCTGGTCATACAGGCTCGGCCCCTCGGCCCAGGACGGCGACCACAGTGACCAGAGCAACTTGCACAACTCCGTGCGATTGGCGGTCAGCCCGTCCACGCCGCGCTGGGTATGAAAGTAGAACTGGTACCACAACCGATGCTCCGTCACGGGCGAGCGCGGCTTGAGCGACTTGGCGATGTCCTGGATGTTGTAGCCGTCCCCGGTCACCAACCCGCGCACCCGCTGCGGCCACAGCGCCGCGACAATGCACGCGGCGCGGCCACCCCAGTCATATCCTGCAAGCGTGGCCTGCGGGATCGACAACGCATCCATGAACTCGAGCAAATCCTTGGCCAGCGCCGCCTGTTGCCCGGAGCGCAGCACTTGCTCATTGATAAATCGCGTCGGGCCATAACCGCGCAGGTACGGCACCAGCACCCGACACCCGCGCGCGGCCAGCACCGGCGCGATCGCGTCGTAGCCGCGCGGGTCGTAGGGAAAGCCATGCAGCAGGATCACCGGGGTACCGTCGGCGGGGCCATGGGCTTCATAAGCCACGTCGAGCATGGAGGTACGTATATAGAGCAGTGCGGTCATGGGGGCTCCTGTCGGTGGGTCAGCGGTGTTGCTACTGTAGTCCACGGGCGTGACGGGATAGGGCGCGCCTGAAGACAGTAGGGTTACTTGTCCAGGTCCAGCTCGGCGCTGCTGCGCACCTGTTTGAAGTGGTGCCGCCACAGATCCACGCCCAGCTTGCCCGAGCGATCCAGCGACGAGCCGACCGTCAAGTCGCTGATCAAGGTCGGCTGCAGCCCGGCATCGAATAACGCAAACCCCGCCGCCAATACGCAGGTATCGGTCTGGATGCCGCACACCAGCACGCGCTCGGGGGCCAGGCTTTTCAGGTAGGCGATGGTTTCGGGTGTCGGCGCATAGCCGTGCTTGATGAAGACGCGATCTGCCGCGATCAGGCTGGGGTCATCCGGCGCCGGTTGCCAGCCGAGCTGGCGGGTGAAGGGCGTGATGCTCTCGTCATGGCGCTCCACGGTGGCCACTGACGGCAATCGCCCGAGCAGGGCATTGATGCCGTCCACCAGCCACTCGGGAGGGTTGAAGGACGGTTGCACATCGATGATCAGCAGTACCTGGCGCATGGGGCTCCCGTGACGGGTCGAGGGGCGCCCCATTGTGCACAGCCCACCTCAGGGTTGCCAGGTGGTCTTCTCGCCGCTGAGCTTGCGGTCCAGGAAGGTGGCCGCGCTGATCAACGCCAGATGGCTCAAGGCCTGGGGTGTATTGCCGAGGTGGTGGGCCTGGCTGTCGAACTCTTCGGCGTACAACCCCAGCGGGTTGGCGTAGCGCAGCAGTTGCTCGAACTCCAGGTGGGCCTTCTCCACTTGCCCGGCGCGGGCCAGGCATTCGACGTACCAGAACGAGCAGGCGGCAAACGCGCCTTCGGTGCCTTGCAGGCCGTCGATCTGGCTGTCGTCGTTGCGGTAGCGGTAGACCATGCCATCGCGCACCAGGCTTTTTTGGATGGCTTCCAGGGTCGAGAGCCAGCGCGGGTCGGTGGCGGCGACGAAGCGCACCAGCGGCATCAGCAGCATCGAGCCGTCGAGCGCCGTACTGCCGATGTGCTGCACGAAGTGTCCGCGTTCCTCGTTCCAGAAGTTGCTCCAGATGTCGGCGTAGATGGCCTGGCGCGTCTGGTCCCAGCGTGCAAACGGCGCCGGCAGCGAGCGCTTGGACGCCAGGCGGATCGCCCGGTCCAGGGCTACCCAGCACATCAGCCGCGAATGCAGGAAGTGATGCTGCTCGCCGCGCATCTCCCAGATGCCCACGTCTTTGCGGTTCCAGATCTCGCAGACCTGATCGGTGACTTCCACCGTGTGTTTCCAGCCCTCGTGGGAGATGGCCTCGCCGTACTTGTTGACCAGGTACACCGCGTCCATCAGTTCGCCATAGATATCCAGCTGGATCTGGTCGACCGCCTCATTGCCGATGCGCACCGGTTTGGCGCCACCGTGGCCGCTCAAATGCTCCAGCTGGGTTTCGGGCAGCTCCTGGCGACCGTCGATGCCGTAGAGGATATTGATCTTGGTCGGCTGGCCGCAGCAGTCGCTGACCCGGCCCTTGAGCCAACGCATATAGGCGTTGGCTTCTTCGACAAAGCCCAGGCGCATGAAGGCGTAGACGGTGAACGAGGCGTCGCGGATCCAGGTGTAGCGGTAGTCCCAATTGCGCTCGCCGCCTGGGGTTTCCGGCAGCCCGAAGGTCGCGGCGGCAATGATTGCGCCGTGTTTGCGCGAGGTCAGCAGCTTGAGCGCCAGGGCCGAGCGGTTGACCATTTCGCGCCAGCGCCCGCGATAGTTCGACTGCGCGATCCAGCCGCGCCAGAACTTCAAGGTATGGGCCAGTGCAAGGTCGGTGCAGCCGCTGTCCACACGCTCATCGTCCTGGCCGCCGAGCACGAACTCGGCGCCTTCTTCCTGGCCCAGCTCAAAGTCCGCCACGGCGGCGTCGTTTTCGATCTGCAGCGGGTGGCTGCCGGCCAGGCGCAGGCCTGGCTGGCCATCGGCGGTGAAACACACGGTGCCGTTATCGAGGGCGGCGTGGGTGGACGCGCGCGCGTAATCATGGCGCACGGCGCAACGCAGGTGGAGGGTGGCCTTGCCGCTGACCACACGCACGCGGCGGATCAGCAGGGGCAGGTCGTCGATTTCTTCGCTGATGGTCAGCAGGTCGGTGACTTCGACCACGGCTTCGTCGCTGAGCCAGCGGGTTTGCAGCACATTGGTATCAGGCAGGTAGATCTGCTCGCGTCGCGCGTTGGGCAGGTCGGGGGTGAGTTGGAAAATCCCGGCACCGGGGGTGTCCAGCAGCGAGCAGAAGATCGACGGGCTGTCGAATTCCGGCCAGCAGAAGAAATCGATGCTGCCTTTGTCATTCACCAGGGCGGCACTGCGCATGTCGCCAATGATGCCGTGGGCATCGATGGCGCTTTGTTGCTCGTCATTCAAATCAACCATTGCCACGAAACTCCGGATAAAGGCTCATGCCGCCGTCAATAAACAAGGTGCTGCCCACTACATAGTCGGAGGCATCACTGGCCAGCCACACCACCGCGTTGGCCACGTCCTCCACATCGCCGATACGGCCGTAGGGAATCAGCTTCAGCAGCTCCTTCGCTGCCGCGCCTTCAGTGGCGGCGCGGTTGATCGCGGTGCGGATCGCGCCGGGCGCAATGCCGTTGATGCGGATGCGCTGTTCGCTGACTTCCTGGGCGAGGGTGCGCATCAACATTTCCACGCCGCCCTTGGACGCCGCGTAATTCACATGCCCGGCCCAGGGAATGAGCTGGTGCACCGAACTCATGTGGATGATCTTGCCGGCCGCCCGCGACACGCCTTCACGCAGGCCCTGGCGATTGAAGATACGCACGGCCGCGCGTGCACACAGGAACTGCCCGGTGAGGTTGACGCCGATCACGCTGTTCCAGTCGTCCAGGCTCATGTCGACCAGGTTGGCGTCCTTTTGCATACCGGAATTGGCCACCAGGATGTCGAGGTGACCGAAGGCCTCGAGGGTCTGGGCGAATAAACGTTCTACGTCGGCCTCTTTGGACACATCGGCGCCAATGGCAATCGCCCGGCCGCCTTCTGCATTAATCTCGGCCGCCAGGGCTTCGGCCGGTGCGGCCTGGGCGTTGTAATTGAGCACGACGGCGGCGCCGGCCTGGGCCAACGCTTTGGCCGCGCCGGCGCCGATTCCGGAACTGGCGCCTGTCACCAGTGCCACTTGTTGCTCCAACGAGATGTGCATTGCCCACCCGACCTTAAATTCGTGAGTTCAAGTAGCTGACTGACGCCGCGCAACGGAAGTTCATCCGTGTGATTTTAGCGACTACAACCATGGTGATAAATGGAATAAAAGAATAATAAGAAATAACCATAAGATACTAAAAAACCGCTCAAAAGCGTTTGACAGGATTTTTTGTCGCGTGTCTTATAGGCACACCTCAACCCGCTCCGTTGGTAGTTCGGATGTCATCGCGGGGCCACCTATAAGAGAAATGTATGTGCCTGTCGGCCGTTATAGGGGAACTACCAGAGCAGGAAAAACGGGCCGCGTTATTACGCGCTCCCAAGTTGATTATCTTCGATTGCGACGGTGTCTTAGTTCACAGTGAAGAAATCACCCTGTCTGTGTTGATTACCCTGCTGAATGCCCAAGTAACGGGCAGTTTCAAACTGGATGAAGAAACGTATATCGAGCGCTTCCGCGGTCGTCGCATCGCTGAGTGTTTGCGCGAAGCGCAAGGGTTATTAAATATCGAGTTGGACAGTCAGTTCGAAGCACACTTTCGACACCAGGCCCTGGCGGCACTGACACTCAACTTGAAAGCCACTGATGGAATGGTTGAAGTCCTGCAGTCCTTGACGGTGCCTTATTGCGTAGCGTCGAGTGCGCCGCGCAACAAGATAGAACATTGCCTGCGCATTACCGGGCTGTTGCCTTACTTCGAGGGGCGGATATTCAGTTGTTATGAGTTGGGCCGTTGGAAACCCGATCCCCTGGTGTTTTTAACCGCCTGTGCAACTTACAACATTGACACCGCTGACGCCTGGGTAGTTGAAGACAGTGTCACCGGCGTCCAGGCGGCGATGGCAGCGCATATAAAAGTGCTGGGGTTTGGCCCGCCCAGTCGCCACGCACAGTTGGCAGCGGCCGGGGCATTACCGTTTTCCGATATGCGTGAAGTGTTGTCCCTTATTAATCATTGACCTTACTCAGGGAGGAGGCGTTGTGAGCGTACACGGTTATAGAGAACGGCTTAAGGCCAATGACCCCGGTTCAGAAGTGTGGTGGGATTCATCGCCGGTGGTGTACGCGCCTTTTAAAAGTCACTTGCTGGACAAGTACCCGGCGGCGATTGCGCATATCGAGCAGGTGATGCCCGATGAGTTCTCGCAGGGCAGCGGCTTCAGCAGTGTGACCACCAACCCCCGGCTGGTGACCGCAGCGATTCTCGACAAGCGCGAGTATTGGTCGTCGCGCTTCAACCTGGCGAGCCTGTCGCCCGCAGAGTTGCGCAAGAAGCTCTACAACGAAGTGATCGCCGAGGGCGCCGCAGCGCTCCAGGCGCTCTGGGTGCAGTCGGGCCAGGTCGAAGGCTGGATGTGCGCGCAGGTCGACCCGGTGGATGTGCGTTGTATCGAACGCATGACGGCCCGCGGGCTGGAGCTGCAGCAACTGGCGCCGAACGTGATGGTCAAGGTGCCCGGCAGCCTGGAGGGCATGGCCACCGTCGAATACCTGGTGGCCCGGGGCGGTTCGGTGAATATCACCTTCTGCTTCACGGTCTCGCAGTTCCAGGCCGGCCTGCAGGCCATCGAGCGGGGCATGGCGACCGCACGCAGTCACGGTATCGACACCCGTCATTGCCGGCACGTGATTACCTTCATGATCGGACGTTTTGCCTGTCAGCCGGAATTTGCGTTGCAGGCGGCGGAGCGCGGCCTGGCGCTGAGCCCGGAGGAACTGCGCTGGGCCGAACTGATGGTCTACGAGCAGATCCAGGCGCTGGTCGCGGCGTCGACGGTGCCGGTCAAGACCCTGCTGTCCAGCATCAAGATCGATGTCGACGAGCGCGGCAACAAGCATTGCTGGCACCTGGAAAAAACCGGGCTGAAGGCGACCTGCTACACGCTGACGCCGGACGTGGTGGAGTTCCTGATCGAGCGTGAGAGCCACGGCAAGCCGGTTGTCCCGGCGACGCAGCCGTTGACGCCGCCGGCGTCGATCTTCGCCAAGCTGATCCGGATTCCGTACTTCTGCGAAGCCTATTTCATCGACAGCATCGAGGCGTACGACTTCGGCAACCATGAGGCGTTTATCAACGCCTGCAACGAGGCCAACAGCGCGCATCGGCGGCTGGCCGATTACTGCGTGCGACTCTGCCCGGTGGCGAAGCCGTTCAAGCGGTCGCTCACCGCGCTGCTCGCTGCCGAATTCGGGGTGATCGCATGAACAAGATGATCGGGTTGTGGGCCCACCCACGTTCGCGCTCCACCGTGCTGGAACGGGTGTTCATCGAGCGTGGAGATTTTGAAGTGTTCCACGAGCCCTTTGCGCACATGGCGTTTACCGAGGCGTCGGCGATTCCTTCGGATGAGTGGGACCACAGTTTGCCCACCACGTACGAGGGCATCAAAGAGCACCTGCTGGCGGCCAAAGAGCGCAGCAATGTGTTTCATAAAGACATGTGCTACCACTGCCTGGATGACTTGAAAGTTGATCTTGGGTTTCTTGCACAACAAGCCAACATCTTTCTTATTCGTGAACCGGCCAGCAGCATTATTTCCCATCATCGCGTCCATCCCGATATGCCTGTCCAGGCCATTGGGCATAAAGCCTTATATGACATCTTTTGCGTGGTCACCAAACTGACCGGAACAGTGCCCTATGTGATCAATGCCGATGATCTGGCGGCTGAGCCGGAACGGGTAATACGCAAACTATGTGATTACCTGGAGATTGAATTCCTGCCTCACGCCATGACCTGGAAACGTGAATGCCCGCCCCAGTGGAAAACCTGGAGAAGTTGGCACGTGGCGGCAGAGAACAGTGAGCGGATTATTTCACCGGCTAAACAACAGATTGATATGACAGTACTCGATCAATTTCCGAAGTTGCGGGAATTGTACGAATACCACCGCACGTTTTATGCGCGCATGAATGAATTTTGCCAATAAGGATTGTGGTATGAAGAAGTTGATTATTACCGGCGCGGCCAATGGCATCGGCCGGGCGACTGTCGAACAGGCGATTAAGGACGGTTACTTCGTTATTGCGGCCGACAAGGATCGACAGGGCCTGGAACGGCTGCAGGGGCTTCATGGTGGCGAGGTCCTGGAGACCCACGTCGCCGACTTCTCCGACTCCGCCGTTATCAAGGGGTTTATCCCCGCGCTGTATGAGCGCCATACAACGATCTACGGGCTGGTCAATAACGCCGGGATCTACCACGGCAAAAGCGTCTACGCCTATTCCGATGAGCAGATCGACGAAATCCTCAATGTGAACCTCAAGGCGCTGGTCTATCTGTCCAAGGATTTTGCCGAGCGCGAGATGAAGCACGAGGCCCCGCGTGCCATCGTCAATATTTCCTCGGTCGCGGGCGAGGTCGGCAGCTGTGACGCACTCTACGGTGCGACCAAGGCCGCGGTCATCGGCCTGACCAAGGCCAATGCCTGGAATTTCGCGCCGTTTGTGCGGGTCAACGCGGTCTCGCCGGCGCTGATCCATGAGACCGCGATCTACGACACCATCCCCGAGTACCGCCGTGTGGAGTACGCACGCCAGGAGATCCTCAAGGATCCCATCCTGCCCAGCGGCGTGGCCGAGGTGATTTTGCTGCTGATCGGTGAGGGCTTCCGGCACATGACCGGCAAGGTCATCCCCGTGGACAACGGAGCCTACCCACGGTGAGCCAGTCCCTGCGCAAGAAAAAACTGCTGCTGGTGGGCGCCGGCAACCTGTGCCTGCAGATCCTGAAGATTCTCGGGCCAAAGAACGCCTTCGAATTTGTGGTGCTGGGGCGCAACGAAGAGTCGACTGTCCGGCTGTGCAACCTGGTGGCGCTGTCCTGCGCCCAGTTGGGCCAGTACATCGCAATCAAGCCGGTGATCGCCGACCTGACGGATATCCCGAAGGTGACGCGAGTGCTGCGTGAAGAAGCGCCCGACATGCTGGTGAACTGCGCGTCGTTGCAGTCGTGGCGGGTGATTACCGGCTTGCCGAGGTTGTCGTTCGAGCAGCTCGACCAGGCGCAATTCGGTCCCTGGTTGCCTATGCACCTGACGTTGATGCATTGCCTGATGCAGGCGGTAAAAGCCTCCGGCATCTCGGCCAGGACCGTGAATGCGGCCTTCCCCGATGCCGTCAATCCGATTCTGGCCAGGGTCGGCCTGGCGCCGGATATCGGCGTAGGCAACGTGGCCAACCTGATCCCGGCCACGCAGCTGTCCATCGCGCGGTTGCTCGAATGCGCGCCCGCCGACGTGCAGGTGCAGTTGTATACCCAGCACTACTTCAGCCACTACGTGCCGCGCGGTGGGTTGCCGCCGCGTGCCAGCTACCGCTTGTTATACGAGGTGCGCGACCGGCCACCAGTGACGCGCCTGTCAGACGCAGAGATCTTCTCCACGGTGAAATCCGAGTTCCGCCGCCTGGGCGGGATCGATGGGCAGTTCCTGACGGCCTGCTCTGCGGTCACCGTCATTGAGGGCCTGTTTTCCCCCACGCCGGTGTGGGTGCATGCACCGGGCCCGCTTGGGCTGCCGGGTGGCTATCCGGTGAAGCTGCACGAGGGGCGGATCGACGTGCAGTTCAGCGAGGCCTGCCCCCAGGACGAGGCGGTGCGCATCAATAGCATCTGCCAGGGCCAGGATGGCATCGACGAAATCCACTGTGACGGATCGGTCACCTACAACCCGCAATGCATGGCCGTCATGCAGGCGCTGCTGGGGTACTCCAAGCAAACCATGTCCATCGAGCAGTCCGCCGACTTTGCCCGGGAATTGGCGAGCAAGTACCTGGCCTTCAAAAATTCAACTTGGTAGGTGTGTGATGAATCAGATGTCAGGGCGCAAACACAGCGAAGTCGCCAGTTATGCCACGCAATACTCCGCAGACTTCGTGGAGCGTTGGGACGAGTTGATCGATTGGGAAAAACGAAAGGCCGGGGAGAGCGGCTTTTTTGAAGAGCTGTTGCGCCAGCACGGTGTGCGCTCGGTGATCGATGTGTCGACGGGCAGCGGCTTCCACGCGGTCCAGCTCAAGGAAGCAGGGTTTGAGGTAGTGGCCACGGACGGCAGCAGCACCATGCTGACCAAGGCGCGGGAGAACTTCCGGCAACGCGGCCTGGAGATCGAATCGCACTACATGGATTGGCTCGCGCTGGATCCCACCGTGCTGGGCAAGTTCGACGCCGTGGTGTGCCTGGGCAGTTCGCTGTGCCACGTCTTTGAAGCCCATGATCGATTGCGGGTGCTGGAGAAGTTCAGGGCACTGCTCAAGCCGGGCGGCCTGCTGATTGTGGATCAGCGCAATTTCTTCGCGATTCGCGCGGGTAACTTCAAGGCCAGCGGCAATTACTACTATTGCGGCACCAACGCCTGCGTGACCCTGGGGCACGTCGATCAACACCTGTGTGAGTTCATCTACACCTTCGATGAGACCGAACAGTATCGCTTGAAGGTGTATCCGTTGTTGCCGGGCAAGTTGGCCACCGAGGTGCTTGCGTCCGGGTTTGGCGCGCATGAGAGCTACGGTGATTTCCAGCGTGACTACGACATGATGACCTGTGACTTTGTCATCCACACCGCGCGCGCCGTCTGAGGGTCAGAGCATGAGTACACTCGTACAGAGCAACCCCCGCACCCTCGACAGTGTGGTGCTGGCGGTGGTCTTGACCGGCTTCGTGGCCAGCACCTATGGGTTTGGCGTCTACCTGTTCGCCAACCTCGTGGTGGACATGCGCCGGGACATCGGCTTCGACTACACCACGGTCGGCGTGATCACCGGCGGCGCGCAGGTCGGCTTCCTGCTGTTTTCCTCGGTCACCAGCTATATCAGCCGGTTTTTCGAGGGCTGGAAAATCAGCCTGGTGTCCACCGTGATGACCTCCCTGGCGCTGCTGGGCTTGAGCATCAGCGACAACATCTGGCTGTCCGGCGCGCTGCTGATTCTGCTCGGTGGCTGTTCCGCCTCGGTGTATATCCCGTTGGCCGAGATCGTCACCAAGGGCTTCAGCCCGGGAAATCGCTCGCGGGTCATGGGGCTGATTTCCAGCGGCACCAGCTACGGGGTGTTTATCAATGGATTGCTGGTCTCGTTTCTCACCTTGAACGGCGGCTGGCGTTCGATCTGGCTCACCGCCGGCCTGATCTCCGTGGCGTTGTGCCTGGTGGCCTGGTTTCTGTTGCGTAACCTGGGGGCGAGCCAGGATGTCGGCTTTGCCGGGGAGCACTCGGCAGTGGCGGGCGGTGATCGGCCCTGGCTGAGTCGTTCGCTGTACCTGACCTGGGCCATCGCTTTTCTCAACGGCATGGCACTGTTGCCGTTCCAGACATACCTGGCGCCTTTTCTTCGCGATGAGCTGGGTGTTTCGGTGCAGGATGCCGGGTTTATCTGGACCACCATCGGTGCCGTGGGCATGGCGTCGGGGTTTCTGGTCGGGTGGATCGCCGACAAGGTCGGCGTGCGGGCATCCCTGGCGATGTGCTTTTTGAGCGCGGGGCTTGCCGCCACCCTGGTGTTCAGTTTCAACAGCCTTCCACTGTTCTACCTCGCGGCCTTTTTGTTCGCTTTGGCGTTCTACCCGATCTTCGGGCTTGTCCCCAGTTACATCGGGCAAATCGTCCCGGTCAGTCGCCTGACCCAGGCCTTTGGCATCGCCAATGTCCTGATCGGCCTGGGGGGCGTGTGCGGTAACTTCCTCGGCGGGTTTTCCAAGGACCTGACGGGGTCGTTCTCAAGCGTCTATTGGGTGGTTGCGCTCTTGTTGTTCGCGCAGTGCGTGATGGTGTTCATGTTGGGTAAACAACCTGTTTCGATGACGGCGGGAGAGCAGCCATGAGCTATGTTGCGCAAGGTCCAGGCCAGAACCTGCATGCGTTTGCGTTCAGCCATCTACGCGCCGAACACCCGCGCATGAAGCAAAGGCCGTTGGTCATCTGGATGACCGGCATCTCTGCCTCCGGCAAGTCGACCATTGCCGATGCACTGGACATTGCCCTGCAGGCCCAGGGGCGATTTACCTGCATCGTGGACGGCGACTCCGTGCGAGGCGGGCTGTGCCGGGACCTGGGATTTACCGACAACGACCGCGAGGAGAATATCCGGCGCGTCGCCGAAGTGGCGCGGCTGATGCTGGAGGCGGGGCTGATCGTGATCGTCGCGTTGATCTCGCCGTCGGCGGCGAGCCGGCACTACGCGCGCTCGATCATCGGCAATGAGTCGTTTGTGGAAGTGCATGTGGATGCGCCGTTGGAAACCGCCGAACAACGCGACCCCAAGGGCCTGTATAAAAAGGCCCGCGCCGGGCTGATCAAGAACTTCACCGGTATTGATTCGCGGTATGACCTGCCGATCTTTCCGGAAGTCCACTTGAATACCCAGGCGCTGTCGGTCGAGCAGTCCGTCGAGGCGATCCTCGATTGGGTCGCACGTAACGACGCGCGCACGTAGCCGTTGGTCTTTGCGTCGGTATCACACTGTCAGCCTTTTCAGAAAACAAGGTAATCTGCGGCATCGCCGCAAGACCGCGTTTTCTAAGGAGCAGACATGACGCATTTTACGGGCACTGCAAAATCGATCCGTCTGATTGGCGGGGCCCGGGTGTTGGACTTTATCAATACCACCAATGGCCGGCGTCCCGGCACCACCCTCAAGGTGATCGAAGAGCGGCTGACCAGTTTTCAGTTCTTCTTCGAATGGGCGCTCCATGCCTCGTTGATCTCGGCGCAAGAGTTCGATGACTACAAGCCCATGGTGTTTGAGTCGCCAATTTCCTATCAGCCCGACCTGGACGCGATCATCGCGTTCAGGGAGTGCCTGTACGCCGTGTTCTATCCGTTGTCATTGCAACAGGCCGCGCCCGATGCGCCATTGCAGCAGATCAACCTGGCGTTCCAGCAGGGCGTTGCCTGGCGACTGCTGCGCTCGGTGGATGGCAAGCCTGCCTGGGAGTGGAAACCGTGCACCACCGCGCAGGAACTCACCACCATGGTGTTGGGCCGCCTTGCCATCGAGGCCACGCAAATGCTGGTGTCCGGTGATCTTCAGGCATTGAGGAGTTGCACGGCCACCGACTGTGATTGGGTATTCCTGGACATCTCCAAGAACAAACTGCGCAAGTGGTGCCAGATGAGCGTCTGCGGCAGCCGGGAGAAGCTTAGCCGTCTCCGGCAGGTGGCCAGCCAGCCATAGCGAGTGCCACGGGCGACGGGTAGCAATTGCTCGACTTAATAGGAAGCATTACTATTCACGCCCCGCCTCCCCAGTGCTCCCGCGATGATCCCTCAGCCGCCCCGCAGAACAGGCTTTTTCGAACACTACGAAGAGTTGGTCGGGACATGGACGCGCCGCCTGAGAAACCGTCAGCAAGCCGAAGACCTGGCCCATGACACCTTTGTGCGGGTGCTTGAGTCAAAATCTTCCGAGGTCGAGCAACCGCGCGCCTACCTGCACCAGACCGCGCGCAATATTGCAGTGGACGCTTATCGGCGCGAAGACCGTCGCGAAGCCATGACCCTGCAAACCTGTGATCAGAGCTCGCCCCACAGCGGCGACCCGGAGCATTTCATGCACGCGATCCAGTTGGCGGACTCCATAGAACGGGCCTTGGCCGAGCTGCCCCTCAACTGCCGCAAGATTTTCATCTGGCAGAAAATCGAGGGCCTGACCCAGCAGGAAATCGCCGAACGCCTGGGGTTGTCTAAAAACATGGTGGAAAAGTATATGATCCGCACCCTGCGGCATTTGCGTGACCGCCTGGACGCGATGGCCCCATGACCCACGCCCGCTTTTTACAGGACCTTCCATGATGGATAACGTTGAACGTGCCTGCGGCAGTGAGGAGGCTCGCGATGCAGCTGCGCAATGGTTCGTACGTCTTCAAGACGCCGACCTGAGCCCTGAAGAGCGCCAACGGTTCGACGCCTGGCGCAATGAGCGCGCCGAGCATCAATACGAGTTCGATGTGCTGCAGGGATTGTGGAGCGCCACCGACTTGCTGCCCAGGGCGCGCCTGCAGGCGTTGTGCGAAGCACCCGCCGAGCGCCCCAAGCGCCGCGCCGTATTGCGTTATGCGGTGGCGGCCAGTGTGGTCGCCGTGGCCGTGGGGCTGGGGCTGTTCAGCGGCCTCGACCATCCAAAACCCTACACTGCCGAGTTCAGCACCCGCCTGGGTGAGCATCGCCAGGTGGCCTTGCCGGATGGTTCCGTGATGGACCTCAACAGCCGCAGCATCGTCGCCGTGCATTTTGAAAAAGGCCGGCGCGGCGTGGAGCTCAAGCAGGGCGAGGCGATGTTCAGCGTCGAGCACGACACCAGCCGGCCCTTTGTGGTGGCCGCCGGGGCAGGGCAGGTGACGGTCACCGGCACGCGGTTCGATGTGCGTCGCGATGACGACCAGACCCGCGTAGCGGTCGAGGCCGGTACCGTGAAGGTGCAAGGGCAGGCTGCAGACACCGTGGTGACACTGACGGCGGGCCTGGGTACGCATGTCGACCGCAAGGGACAGGTGGCAACGGCCTACGCGGTGAACGCCGAGGAGCTGACAGCCTGGCGTACGGGCAAGCTGGTGTTCAACAACGCCCCGCTGGGCGAAGTCGCACGCGAAGTCTCGCGTTATCGCGAGCAGCCACTGCGGGTCAGCACACCGGCAGTCGGCAACCTGCGCCTGACCAGTGTGTTCAAGGCCAACGACACCGACGCCTTGCTCAAGGCCTTGCCACATATCCTGCCGGTGGCCTTGCGCACCTTGCCGGACGGCAGCCAGGAAATTATTTCACGCTGACATTCAGGTTTTTTCCGAGTTCTTCGTCTTCTCCTGCAACTGCAACTGGTTTGCATTAACAGCCGCGTACTTTTGCGATCACAGGACTAGGTTCGACGTGAAAAAACTTGCCGTGAACAACAATAAAATCTCTCGCTGGGCGCCACTCGCGCTGGCGCTTGCTGTCAGCGCCGCGCTGCCGGCCGCCTACGCCGCCGAGGGCATCCACATCCAGGCGCAGCCCCTGGGCGCAGCGCTGAGCCAACTGGGCCAGCAGACGTCCCTGCAAGTGTTTTTCAGCCCGGACATGGTCGCCGGCAAGCAGGCTCCGGCGGTCGACGGCAACCTTTCCCCTGAACAAGCCTTGCGCCAATTGCTGCAAGGCAGCGGCCTGGACTACCAGATCGACGCCGGTTCCGTGACCTTGCGCCCGTTGAACAGCGGCACTGGTGAAGCCGGCTCGCCGCTGGAACTGGGCGCCACCGACATCAAGGTGGTCGGTGACTGGCTCGGCGATGCCAACGCCGAAGTGGTGCAGAACCACCCCGGCGCGCGCACGGTGATCCGCCGCGAAGCCATGGTCGAGCAGGGCGCGATGAACGTTGGTGACGTGTTGCGCCGCGTGCCCGGCGTGCAGGTGCAGGAATCCAACGGCACCGGCGGCAGTGATATTTCCCTCAACGTCGGTGTACGTGGCCTGACGTCGCGCCTGTCGCCGCGCTCCACGGTGCTGATCGACGGCGTACCGGCGGCGTTCGCGCCCTATGGCCAGCCGCAGCTGTCGATGGCGCCGATTTCCGCCGGCAACCTGGACAGCATCGACGTGGTGCGCGGCGCCGGTTCCGTACGTTATGGGCCGCAGAACGTCGGCGGCGTGATCAACTTCGTGACCCGCGCGATCCCTGAGAAATTCTCCGGAGAAGTCGGCAGCACCCTGCAAACGTCCGCCCATGGCGGCTGGAAACACATCGATAACGCTTTCATCGGCGGCACCGCCGACAATGGCATCGGCGTGGCATTGCTGTATTCCGGGGTGAATGGCAACGGCTATCGCAACAGCAACAACTCCAATGACATCGACGACGTGATCTTCAAGACCCACTGGGCGCCGACCGATCAAGACGACTTCTCGCTGAACTTCCACTACTACGACGCCAGCGCCGATATGCCCGGCGGCCTGACCCAGAAGCAGTTCGACGCCAACCCGTACCAATCGGTGCGTGACTGGGACAACTTCAGCGGCCGCCGCAAGGACGTGTCCTTCAAGTACATCCGCCAGATCGATGACCGTACCCAAGCCGAAGTCCTCACTTACTATTCCGACAGTTTCCGTGGCAGCAACATCGCCAACCGCGACCTGGGAAGCATCGGCTCGTACCCGCGCACCTACTACACCTTTGGCATCGAGCCGCGGGTGTCTCATGTGTTCGACGTGGGCCCGAGCACCCAGGAAGTCAGCCTGGGTTATCGCTACCTCAAGGAAGGCATGCACGAGCAGGCCACCAGCCTGAAACTGGTCGACAACGTACCGACGCCGGTCGGCTTCAACGACGGCCACGTCTATCAGGATCGCACCGGTGGCACCGAGGCCAATGCTTTCTATATCGACAACAAGATCGATATCGGCAAGTGGACCATCACCCCGGGCATTCGCTTTGAAGACATTCGTACCGAATGGCACGACCGACCGGTGGTCGGGCTCAAGGGCGAGGCGGTGGCGGAAAAGCGCCGTGAGGTTAACAACAACGAGCCGTTGCCGGCCCTGAGCGTGATGTACCACGTGTCCGATGCCTGGAAACTGTTCGCCAACTACGAGACCTCGTTCGGCAGCCTGCAATACTTCCAGTTGGGCCAGGGCGGCACGGGCGACCAGACCGCCAACGGCCTGAACCCGGAAAAGGCCAAGACCTACGAAGTGGGGACGCGCTACAACGACAACGTGTGGGGCGGCGAGCTGACGTTCTTCTACATCGACTTCTCGGATGAGCTGCAATACGTCAGCAACGACGTGGGCTGGACCAACCTGGGTGCCACCAAGCACACCGGTATCGAAGCGTCGGCCCACTATGACCTGTCGAACCTCGACCCGCGCCTCGACGGCCTGACCGCCAACGCCGGCTTCACCTACACCAAAGCCACCTCGGAAGGTGACGTGCCGTTCAAGGGCCGCGACCTGCCGCTGTATTCCCGTGAAGTGGCGACCCTCGGCCTGCGCTACGACATCAACCACTGGACCCACAACCTGGATGTGTACGCCCAGTCCGGGCAGCGCGCACCGGGGACCACCAGCACCTATATCACCCAGGGCACGGCGGACGGCCAGTACGGTGATATCCCGGGTTATGTCTCGGTCAACGTGCGCAGTGGTTATGACTTCGGCGAGCAATTGTCGAACCTCAAACTGGGCGTCGGCGTGAAGAACGTTTTCGACCAGCAGCACTACACCCGTTCCAGTGATAACAACTCCGGGTTGTACCTGGGCGAGCCACGTACGTTCTTTGTGCAGGCCAGCGTCGGGTTCTGAACCGCATCGGTTGGGAAAAATCGCAGCTCCCCGAGGCTGCGATTTTTTTTGCCTGTTTCCTACACCTGCACAGCACATGTTGCCGGTTGATCAGGAACCAATTCCGACATAGCGCCACACATGGGCTAGCTGATGGGCTTCGACATTGTGGTTGGAGCGACAGGCTGAAAATCGCGCCCACCGTAACGGAGAAACCTATGTCGGTATCGATGCTCGATAAACCCACACCTGCTTCATCAGGCCCTGAACTTTCGCAGGCCAAATCCAGCCCCCACGCCAAAGCCCGTGGCCCGGCGCCTGCCGCGCCAACCTTCATGGGGCAAAGCGCTGCAAGCGTCAGCTTCCAGTCTCGAGAAAGCCACGCCGGACCGGTATTCGGCGCGCCTCAGTCGGCCACGGCTACAACGACGTCTGCGGCTGACTCGAGTCGCCATGGCGGCGCAGCGGCGACGTCGAGCGCCTTGGGCCAGATCAAGCATTGGATGGGCCAATGGTTTGGCGGGCATCGTCCACCCCTGCATCCAGGCTGGGGTAACCCACCACCGAGGCCGCATCCTGGTTGGAGCAATCCACCGCCACGCCCGATGCCGGTCATCAGTAATCCGCCACCCAGGCCTTTTCCCACCGTGCCCGGCGGGCCAGGCCTGGACTACTCGTTAATGAGTCGTAATGAGTTGGCTGCACAGTTGAGTGCCAAATACGGCGCCTTCAGGGACCCCAGGAACCCTGGGTATGTCAGCGTTGACAGTATTCGAGCGATGGCCAATAAGGGCTGGTCGCCTAACCCAGCCGTCAACGAGAACATTCGCCTGGCAAAAGCATTGTTACGGGACCCGGGGCTGATGAGTGCGCTTGATCGTCATGGTTCCACCGGTGCACTCGATGGGCTGATCGACCGGACCAGTCTCAACGCCGTCATCAATGGAACCAACTACTTCCAGTTCAAGACTGACAAAGAACTGTTCGGTGAAATGCTCGAACACTACAACCAGCTCAAAGGCCGATTCGGGCGAGACCTGACCGTCAGCGATCTGCGAAAACTGGCTGGCCAAAGCCTTACCGGCGATTCCTCCAAGGATCACCTCATCCAACTGGCCCAGGAAATGTTCATGCGTACCAATGCGCTCAACCTGGCGAGCTCCGGTAACCGTATCACCCAGGCCATGCTGCGTTATCTATCGCGCTGACCCATGTCCAGGCGCCGCACGCCGGATGCGGTGCCTGGTTCAATTGTTTCAGGAACTGTTTGCGCCAATTTGCCACACAGGCTGTACCTACCGGTTTCAATCAGGCCGGTCGCTTTCAGATTCACAGTGAGGGCTCGCCAATGACATCAACCTCGTTTCGTTCTCCCCAGCCCGGCTGCCAAGAGCTTTTTCGTACCCCGCCTGCAGAGGCGCTGACGGGGGCAGAAACGGATACCGCAGCGCGGGATCCCATCATTGCATCGAATACACACGCGGTCGAAACCCAGCGGATGAAGGCTTTTGTCGACCAGCGCAAATTCCAGGCACCCGTCGCGGATGATTTTTCCAGGGGCATGCAGGTCGAGGAAAAGCGCGCCCATGCTGATGCCTCCTCGCTGAAAAACACCGGCCTGCTCAATAGCCTGGCCGCTTGGTGGCGCAAGCAGAAAACCAGTTGACCTGCCGGGTTGACTGACGACCCTTCGACGGCTCCTTCCCGATCGTTACAAACAATCAAGTTTTACTCGGGTCGATTTGGTCTTTCTCCGGAACCACTGTTTTGCGACCACCACTTAATCACTGGCTGTTGATTTCGCGGTGTTTTCACCGATCGAACAACCAGAAGCCGATCCGTGGAATCTAACTATGCTGGAGCTCATTTATGGACTTGACTACCAATAATCCAAGGGGCTTTTTCCCCGGGATGAATATACCGACGGGGAATGGCTATGCCCAAACTGACGTAAACGCGCGGGCGCTGGGCAAATCTTACGATAGTAGGTTCGCGAACGGTGCCGAGCGGTTTTTCGACGGCCAAAACTTCTACGGGGGCATGTCGAACGTGGGGAACCCGTATATCGGCTCGGACGACGACCTGTTGGCAACCCAGTTGAGTAACGTTTATTCGATGTTGGGAGATTTCAAAAAAGATGGTCGCCTGACCCTGAGTTCATTGACGGACATAGCTAAGGAAAAACCCGGCGAGAGTAAGGTCTACGAACAGACAATCATGCTGGCCCGGGAGATACTCAATCGCCCGCGACTGGAGGAGGCCATTGTTGCCAAGGGCGGTGAGATCACTCTGGACAGCCTCGCAAAAGTCGGCAGCTTGATTACTGGCAATACCAACCCCAACACCCAGAGCCTCAACCCCTTGCATGCGAAAACCAACGCGCAGGTTGTAGAGGCATTCCTGGCCATGTTTGATGAGCTGCGGGATAAGTCGGAAGACCGCACCTTCTTTTTCGAGAAGCACCGGTATGTGCATAAAGATACGATCATCGAGATGAGCAGGGACCCTGACGAAACAGATAAGAATGGTCAGGTCGTGTTGGATCCAACGAACTTGCTCCCCAAGAAGAAATACAGCGCGCACCAAGTAGCTGTGGGCAAAAACCTGGTCAACCGAGGACTGTTGGCCTCGCTGGACAGCACCAAGGCTAACGGAACCAACATCTTCGGCAGCCATAACGCTGATGACTGGTTGAAGAACTACAGCATTGAACGCTGGTTGAAGAACGATAAGGAAGAAAAGGGTAGATAAATCATGCATGGGCTTCCTGACAGACGCGGGAAGCTCATGTTTTCTTCCTTCATACCCGCAGTATTTTACCGCTGACCGCCACCACGACCAGCAATCCTCCGATCAACAGGAACGCCGTTGCCAGGCTGCTGCCATGCGCAATGAACCCGATCACGGCAGGCCCGGTCAGAATACCGGCATACCCCAGGGTGGTAATGGCCGGTACGGCAATGTGCTCCGGCATGACGTTCTGCTTGCCGACGGCGGTGTAGAGCACCGGAACGATATTTGAACACCCGGCGCCGACAAGGGCGTAGCCCAGCAACGCCATTTCCCAGGCGGGGGACAGCGTGGCGATAAAGATACCGGCCGCCGCCAGCGCGCCACCGGCGACGATCACCCAGGTCGCGCCCAGGCGCCGCACGATGGCGTCACCGGTCAAGCGTCCGGCCGTCATCGTCAAGGCGAAAGCCGCGTAGCCCAGGCCGGCGTAGGCTTCATCCAGGTCGCGCTCGGCGCTGAGGAACACCGCGCTCCAGTCGAGCACCGCGCCCTCGGCCAGAAACACGATAAAACACAGGCAGCCGATAAACAGCACCACGCCATGGGGAACCGCAAAGGCCGGCCCTGAGCTTTCACTGCCATAGGGCAACAGGTGTGGGCCGGCCTTGAGCAGGGCCACCACCATCACCGCGATCACCACCCAGGTCGCCTGCAAGGGTGACAGGCCGAGCCCGAGCAACCCGGCGACACCGGCCGCACCGACGATCCCTCCCAGGCTGAACAACCCGTGAAACCCCGACATCATGGTTTTTCCGCTGGCTCGCTCGACAATCACCGCCTGCAGGTTGACCGTGGAATCTACCGTGCCCAGGCCAGCACCGAACAGGAACAAGCCAGCCATCAGCAACGGAATCGAAGTGACCGTGGCCAGCATCGGCAAGGCCAGGCAGATCATGATTGTGCCGGCTGTCAGCACCCGTCGGCAGCCAAAGCGCGACGCCAATGCGCCCGCTGCCGGCATGGCGATGATCGAGCCCACTCCCAGGCACAACAGCAACAGCCCCAGCGTGCCTTCGCTCAGTTGCGCGCGCGCCTTGGCATACGGCACCAGGGGGGCCCAGGCGGCGATACCGAAACCGGCGATGAAGAAGGCGATACGGGTCGACATTTGCTCCAGTCGCCCGGGAACCACGGGCGCTGAGGTGGGGATGGCAGTCATGAAAAATCCTTGGTTTTGCGTTCAACGAACGATGTCCGGCGTGACATCGTTGCACATCAGGCCTTGAGGAGCGAGCCGGGTTCCCTTGGGATGGGCGGTTGTGAATTTTATTTTTACAGTCGCGGAACGCAATCAAGGTGGGCGACCACACAGGGATTATCGAGTGCGTAGGAGACGGTCTTGAAGGTGTGTAATCCCTGCGGGAACTGGTGAACCCCGGGCCTCTTGCGGTGGATTACCACCTTCCAGGCCGTCTCCCACAAACGTCAGGTTCTGTAATACGCTGCCGAGTGTGTAAGCAGGCAACCAGACGGATAAACCGATGAACATTCTCAGGCACGCAGCGCTATGACGCTGTTCTACGACGCACGCGGCAACATTTATGCAGTCGTCAGCCCGGCCTTTTTGCGCACTCGAGGCGTGGATGTACCCGACAGTGCGGCCCAGGCAGCGGCTGCGCGCAAGGGGTGGACGGCGGCGGCTATCGCATCCGAGTGTGGCTGGGGGGCGAGTCCCAAGCCAGCGCACGCCAAGGCCCACCGTTGCGATGGCCTGCTGGTCGGGCCGTTTCAGGCTGACCCGCCATTTGATCTGTTGATCGTCAACACCGATGGCTCGCTGGCCGAGCGCAGTGGCAACGGTTTGACGATCTTTGCCCAGGCGCTCACGGATCAGGGCTTGATGACGCAAGCCTGTGAGTTGCGCGTGCATCACGATAAATCGGATGTGCCGACGCCCACCGCGACCCGGATCGAACCTGCAGTCCATGAGCAGAAGGCCGGGTTCTGGCTGGCGTTGGGGCTGCCCGAGTTCGGGCCATCGGCCGTGGGCGCGCAGGGGGTTGAATCGACCTTGTTAAATGGCGCTGAAATGAGCCACGTGAGCGAGTTGTCGGCACTCAATGCGCAGTGGGCACGCAGTCAGTTTGTGCGGGTGGGCAATCCCCATTGTGTGACCCTGGTCGAGCAGGCGTCGGGCTTGCCGGACAATCTGCAGATGCAACAGCCAGGGTTGTTCCAGGCGCTGAAGGCGATTGCCTTCGCGCCCCCTGCGGGAGGCGGGCAGCCGTGTGCGGCCGGGGTCAACTTGCAATGGGTTGTACGCGAATCCGCCAATCGGCTTGTCGCACGGGTATTCGAGCGGGGCGAAGGGCCTACCGCGTCCTCCGGGACCAGCGCGAGCGCGGTCGCATGTGCGGCGTGGCGTGCGGGGTGGGTCGGGAGTGGTGATGTCACGGTGGTGATGCCGGGTGGCACCGCGCCAGTGCGTTTGCAGGCTCAGGCTGAAACGTTGCTGAGCGTCAGCCTCTTCGGGACGGCCCGCGTGCAGACGTAAGTTTTTCAAACGCCCGACATATGCAGAAGGTGTCGGGCGTTTCTCTATTGCTTAGTTATGCGGGCTAAGTTGTTGTAGGGCATTTCTTGATATTAAGAAGTGGCTATTTGGCTCATGTTTTTATCTTGTAAAAGATACTTCCAGATTCATTGTGCGAAACTTCTTTTTTGTTTTCGCATGGTCTGTCTTTCCCCCGAAATCGCTAAGCTTCGAGGCGTTCAGGTACTTTTTCTCGGCGATCATTCGGCCTTTTGAAGAGAGAAAGTCTTTCAGCGCATGAGTGGATGGCGGGTAACAGCGGATGGTCGAGGCGTTTGTCGAATCACGTTTCAAATTGATTCTTTCAGGTATGAATACCGACTTCCAGGTGCTGGCGTTTAAAGGCACTGAAGTCCTGGATCAGCCGTTTTTCATCCAGGTGGAGTTGATCAGTGAAAATCCTTCGGTCGACCTGGAGGAGCTGCTTCAGCAGCCTGCGTATCTGGATTTCGCACAGGAGAGCGCAGGCTTGCACGGGCAGGTCTATGCCATTGGCCGGGATGATCCGGGTCGGCGGCTCACTCGCTATCACCTGACCCTCGCACCGCGCCTGGCCAATCTCGCCCATCGGTTCGACCAGCGAATTTTCCAGCACCGCAGCGTGCCGCAGATCATTGCAGCCGTTCTCGAACACCACGGCATCCTGGCGGACGCCTACGTGTTCGAGCTGGGCCCCGTGGTGTATCCGCCACGCACGTTCTGTGTGCAATACGCGGAAAGCGACCTGCACTTCATCCAGCGACTGTGTGAGGAGGAGGGCATTCACTATCATTTTCGCCACAGCGCCGACGCTCACCTCCTGGTATTCGGCGATGACCAGACGGTATTTCGCCGCTTGCCCGCGCAGCGCTACAGCGCGGCCGGCGGGCCACAGGCCGAGGCGCAGGTTATCCAGCGTTTCGATAGGCGCCTGGCCACACGCAGCCAGAAAACCGTGCGCCGCGATCGCGACTTCGAACATCCTGCACTGCGCCTGCAGGAGTACGCGGGACCAGCCTCGGCGCATCCCCTCGAGGACTATCGCTACCCGGCGGGGTTTACCGGGTATGCCCACGGCCGACGATTGGCGCGTCGGGCGTTGGAGCGTCATCAACGCGACCGCCACCGGGTGCTCGGCAAGAGTGATCAACCGGCGTTGCGCAGTGGGCATTTCCTCGAGCTGCGCGATCATCCCGATCCCGCGTGCAATGACCTGTGGCTGATCACATCGGTACGTCATGAGGGGCGTCAACCGCAGGTTCTGGAGGAGGCGACCTCAGAGGCTGAACACTTTACGGGCTACCGCAATCGCTTCACCGCGACCCCTTGGCGAGCGGTGCACCGGCCGCCCCTCAACCATTCCAAACCGCTCCTCAACGGCAGCCAGACGGCAACTGTCACCGGGCCTGCCGGTGAAGAGGTCCATTGCGACATGTATGGCCGGGTGAAAGTACGCTTTCATTGGGACCGGCTGGACAAGGACGATGACAAGAGCAGTTGCTGGGTCCGGGTAGCGTCCAGTTGGGCCGGTGACGGATTTGGCGCCATGATGATCCCGCGAGTCGGCATGGAAGTGCTGGTGACGTTTCTTGAAGGTGACCCGGACCAGCCCTTGATCAGCGGTTGCCTGCCGAATGCGGCGAACAGGCCGGCCTATCCGTTGCCGCAGCACAAGACCCGCAGTGTGCTGCGCAGCCGCAGCGTCGCCGGCGACTCAGGCTCCAACGAGCTGTACCTCGAAGACCGGCGTGGCGAAGAACTTATCTACCTGCGGGCCCAGCGCGACCTGGAGCAGCAGGTTGGCCATGACAGCCGTCTGGAGGTGGTGGGGGAGCGACATGAAATCATCCGGGGCTTAAGCACCACTCACCTGGAAAACGAGGAGCATCGTCACGTTACCGGTGATCGCAAGGTTGTCCTCAAGGCGAGCGATCACCTGGAGGTGCAGGGCGATAGCCGCACTCACATTGGCCGGACCGTGGTGATCGAAGCTGGGCAACAACTGCAGCTGAAGGCGGGGGCAAGTCTGGTTATCCAAGCCGGCGCTCAGCTGAGCTTCCAGGCAGGTGGGGAACACCTGGTGATTCAGGCGGGCGGCATTTTCAGCAGTCGTCCGATCACCCTTGGCGGCTCGCCGTCCGCGATTCAGTTGGCGGCTTCTGGAGAGCACGTGGACGCGCCGAAAGCCAGTGCGGAGCAGGGCGTGATCATGGCCTTGGCGCGCCAGTTGGGGGCCGATTTCTGCCCCGTCTGCGAATGTTGCCGTGAAAGCCTGGGTGATGTTCCGGGGAGGGCCGCTTGATGTCGAGCATGCCAGGCCAATGGATCGCCGAACAGCAGCAGGCCGGACGCCGGCTGTGCCTGATTCTCGAGGGCGACCACACGGCGCATCAACCCCTGCTGTCAGTGCGTAGCCTGTTGCAGTATCGCCGCGTCTACGCCGAGACCACCGTGGCGCAATTGGCGCAGACAGGTCCGGTGATCATGCTGCTGGAGCACATGGACGAGCCCGCCTTACTCAATCTTCTACAAACGCCTGAAACGAACTGGGGCTGGCTGGGCAGCTTGCCGGACGAGGACTTGGTGTGCGTGACAGCCCATTGGCGCGAGCGCCTGTTGATCGGACCGAAGGGCGCCCAGGCGTTGTATCGCTTTCATGACAACCGCACGCTGGCACGCGCATTGGATCATTTGTCGGTGGAGGACTGGCCGGCATTCCTCGGCCCACTGGTCAGCCTGTGCTACTGGCACGAAGGTGGCTGGCGCTGCCGCGACAATCCAGCCCCCGGTGACTACCCGGTACCCGATCCAGCCCCTTGGCTGAACACGCCAAATCCAAACATCAGGGCCATCCTCCACGCCAATATCCTGCGCTACCTGTTGGCTGAACACAGTGAAGACCTGGCGGCATTGGTGGAATTCCACGACCCGAAAGACTGGTTGAGCCAAGTGCTTGAGCAAGCACGCGCATGGCAGTGGGACAAGCCGCAACAGCTGGAGTTTCTCGTCGTGAGGCGCTTGGCAGAAACCATTCGTAGCAGCGTCTTCCAATGGTCGCCAAGGGTGGGTGAAACGCCCGTCGAGCACTTTGACCGCATGGTGAATCAGTGGCGTTTGATGGAGCAGCAGGATGTTTAGGCAAATCTGCAGGGCAGGGCTGGCGCTCTGTGTGATGGGGCTTTGGGGGTGTACGGCGAGGCCGGTGGACAGTTTTACGCTGGAGGTGGACTTGCCGGCGGAATTTGAACTTAAAACGGCCGCCAACTATAGGCCTGCCACAGGAGAGCTCTGCACCTTGCCACGGCGTCGAGGCAAGAGGCCGGAGAGAAAGGTGTTCTTTACCGAGTTCACGCCCGTGGCCAGTCGTGTGAGCTACCAGCTTCCCCTTACTGAAACGGTCGACGGTTGCCCACTGGTATTGCGCAATGTGGCGTTTGATTTCAATGCGAAGTGGGGGAAGCGCAGTACGGATGTCGGCGGGGCTTTTGGCGGCATTTCCATCCGCGATCACTCGGAGAGGGATAGGCCGGGGATGCCGGAATCGGGCGTCCAGGAGCTGTCCGGGCAATGCCAATGGTTGTTTCGAACGGCAGGGCCACAGCACGCGATTATCAAGGTTCTTAAATGCGACCCTTTGAGTGCAGTCGATCCACCGGATAAGTCCCGCACGGGCGGTGGTTTGGTACGAGGTGAGCTGGCAGGGAAAAAGGTACGGGTAAAGATAGGCCTGGCCGCCGAGGAACTGCCTTACATGGGCGACAATTGGGTTCGCTTTCCTAATGGATGGAAACGCTGCCTGGGAGACAATTTTGAGGACCTGTACGCTTTCTGCAACGGCAATACCGTCGACTTCAAATCCATAAAAATGCCCGATGGGCGAATTTGCGAGCTATATCCAACTTGTACTGAATAAGGATATCCAGTCATGGTGATAGAACGATCGAAGCACTCTTTTTTCAATGAAAAAATGCCCGTTTGCGCACTGAGTGGCGCCTGGCTGAGCTTCTGTCTGGTGGATGAGTCAGGGGATGGAAAGCCCTACGGAGGACTCAGGTATGAGGTTTTTGACAGTGCCGGGGGATGTTACAAAGGGCGTTTGACCGAACGGGGTTTTGCTAAGTTAGAGGGGCTTTGTAAAGGTCCCGTCGTGTTGGTTTTTGATGCTTCATCCGAAACGCGAGTTGGCTATTATTCGACATTGCAGCAGCGTAAAACCTACCCATTACCCATCACTGACTTGCAGATCCGCGCTGAACAAACACGCTTCTCAAACACGAATGGCCGCCCAACCGAGCGTCACCCTGCCGGGGAAAAAGCAGACCAGTTTTATCAGGTAGAAGTCAGCGATCTGGTTCGGCATATCGCGCATCTTCCCCCGGTGACACCCACGCCCCACCGCCCCAAGCGTCACGCACTGAAAATGATGGCCGACCTGGGCTTCGGCCCACCCCAGCCGAGCTTCGCGGGAGTCGTGCTGTTCCCCGACAGGCACACTGTCCTCGAAGTGCGCCCGTTGCGAGCCCTGCACCCGATCCTGTCCACGCAAGACGAATTCTGTGCCCTGAACCTGTATCAATTGGCCTTGTTCGCGGCGTTGAGTTACTGCGATTTCGGTCAGGCGCCGCCGAATCATCCCGTGGATGAGGTCCATTTTCCACTCGATCCCAGTGTCGGAAATCTATTCGCCGAGCAGTTGGCGGGCTACCAGGAAGCCTGGCGGATCGACCCGGACCACCCGCAGCGCTTTTATCCGCTCTATGAGGACGTACCTTACTCCCGGCGATTCGAGATCCTGCCTTTTGATCCTGAGTTGTACCCACAAAATCGTCCGGCGCTTGGGGACGAGCAGGAGCACCCCGCGCGCCTACACTTTTTCGATGATGAAAAATTCGGCACCGACACCCAGGCGTTCATCACTCACCACGAGGAGGTGATCCTGATTTCCGTGCGAGGCACCGTCAGCAATGCAGACGTGCTGCGGGATGCGAACGCCCATCAGGTGGCGTTCGCCGATGGTGTCGGCAAGGCCCATGAAGGTTTTTATCAGGCTTATCGGGCCATGCGTGATTTCGTGCTGCATTACCTCGGCCAATTTCACATCGGGCAACGCGTGATCATTTGCGGCCATAGCCTTGGAGGGGCAATAGCGTTGCTGCTGGCAGAAGGGCTGCGCCGTACTCCCGATCGTACCTACAACATCCTTCTCTACACTTACGGCGCCCCCCGTGCCGCGGATGCCGAGTTCACCCACGGCGCTTCGACCCTCGTCCACCACCGTATCGTCAACCACAACGACCCGGTGCCCAGCGTCCCGGCACCGTGGATGAACACCACCGCAAAACTCTGGGTTCCCGGTGCCATCACGCTATTCAGCCTGCCTACACCGGGCGGGTTGCTGTTCGCGGCTGGCCTGGTGCGTCTTGGCGGTAACCCCTACCAGCACCATGGTGAGCAGCAACACTTCATGCCGATCGTGCTGCCGGATGGCACGCACTCTTCCGTGTTGTGGAAGCCGGGTTGCGAGTCGATCCAGGAAGCCGGCTGCAATCGTGCGCTGCAACTTCATGGCGACATGCCTGATCGTGACAACCTGTTAAAACAGCTGTTCCAGGCCAGTCAGCACTTCATGACAGCAAGCTACATTCCTGCCGCTTGGGCGACGTTGCGCCGCTGGCAACAAGCCGTCGACAGCAATAGCCCGCTGGTGACCGCGCGGGAGTTCGAATGGCTCGACCATGCGCTGGAGACCATGCGTCAGCAACTGCGCGATAAACGCCGCGAGCTCGCCCGTCGCCAGCCGATCAACGCCCGTGCCTATGAGCACCACGAGCCGTTGAACGCCGAGATTGACCGTTTGCACACCAGCCGCGAGCGCCTCGAAACCCTGCGCTGGCGACGCCTGGAAGCGCGCGATGTCTACGGCAGTCAGGCCCAGGCCGCCCACTTGCAACCCAGCCTCAAGCGTTGGTTCAGCCACCGTGAAAACCACGCGCTGCCGCAAGTCGCCAGCATCCCTGCTCCCACGCAAACTGAGTGGGGCAGGGCGCAGCCGCGGGATATCGACGCCATCGTTTGAGCCGGGCCTTTACATAAACTCCACCTGGGCCGGCTGACGTTTCATCAACACTTGGCCATTGCGAATCGAGTACAGCGGCAGGCCCTGGCTGCGAATGACTTCGTAGTCGCTGTTGGCCGAGAGAATCAGTAGGTTGGCCGGGCGCCCCGCGTCCAGTCCGTAACGGTCACCCAGGGCCATGGCCTTGGCGCTGTTGTCGGTCACCAGGTCGAGTGCGCTCTGCAGGTTGCGGTAGCCGAGCATATGGCAGATATGCAGCCCGGCTTCCAGCACGCGCAGGATATTGCCGTTGCCCAGCGGGTACCACGGATCGACGATGGAGTCCTGGCCGAAACACACGTTCATGCCGGCTTCCAGCAGCTCGTTGACCCGGGTCACGCCACGGCGTTTCGGGAAGGTGTCGAAGCGGCCTTGCAGATGGATGCTCTCGGTGGGGCAGGAGACGAAGCTGATGCCCGAGTGCCCCAGCAGGCGGAAAAGTTTGGCGCAGTAGGCGTTGTCGTAGGAGCCCATGGCCGTGGTGTGACTGGCGGTGACGCGGGCGCCCATGTCGCGGCTGCGGGCTTCTTCGGCCAGCACCTCGAGAAAGCGCGAGTGCGGGTCGTCGGTTTCGTCGCAGTGCACATCCACCAGGCAACCGGTGCGTTCGGCCAGGTCCATCAGGAACTTCACCGAGCTCACACCCTGGTCGCGGGTGTATTCAAAGTGCGGGATACCGCCGATCACGTCGGCGCCGAGGCGAATGGCTTCTTCCATCAGCTCGCGGCCATTGCGAAACGACTCGATGCCTTCCTGGGGAAAGGCGACGATCTGCAGGTCGATCAGGTGCGTGCTTTCTTCGCGCACTTCGAGCATGGCCTTGAGCGCGGTGAGATCCGGGTCGGTGACGTCGACGTGCGTGCGCACGTGCTGGATACCGTGGGCGGCCAGGGCCTGAATAGTCTTTTTGGCGCGAGTCTTGGTGTCTTCCTGGGTGATGGTGGCTTTGCGCTCACCCCAGCATTCGATGCCCTCGAACAGGGTGCCGCTCATGTTCCAGCGCGGCTCGCCAGCGGTCAGGGTGGCATCGAGGTGAATGTGCGGTTCGACAAAGGGCGGGATCACCAGGTTGCCGCCGGCGTCGAGGTCGTCGACGCCGAATGCGGGCACGCTGGTTTGTGCGGTGATACTGGCGATCCGGCCGTGTTCCAGGTGCAGATCATGCAGGCCTTCACGGTTGCGCAGGCGGGCGTTGATGATGTGCATGGGCAAGTTCCTCTTGGATAACAACAATCAGGCAGACAGCCGCCAGATCATCAGGGCAATACCGATGTCCAGGCGGTCGTAGGCATTCTCCAGCGTCAGGCCACGCAGGGCTTCGATTCGCTGGACGCGGTGTGTCAGGGTATTGCGGTGTACGGCCAGGCGCTGGGCCGCGGCCACAAGGTTACCATTCTCGTGAAACCAGGCCTCCAGGGTCGGCATCAGGCTGGGGCCATGGTGCAGGTCGTGGCGCAGCAGCGGGCCCAGGCGTTCATTCAGGAACTGGTCGAGCAGCGCGCGATCACGCACACCGCTGAGCAGCTTGAGCACCCCCAGTTCGTCATACACGCAGAGCCCGGCGCGTTCGCTGAACCGGCGTGCCGCCGTCAACGCCTGGCGCGCCTCATCGTGAGCCTGGGCCAGGCGAGCAGGTGGGTGCGCGGCAGCGCTCAAGCCGATAAACACTTTCAGCGGCGCCAGGCGCAGGTTCAGCGGGTTCAGCCAATTGACCAGTTGCTGGCGATTGGCCAAGGCGGCGACGGCATCCGCGGCCGGCAGCAGCAGCGTCCATTGTCCGGCGCGGCCGAGTACCGGCAACACCGGCGACAGTTGGCGCAAGCGGCGACTGATGGCGTCGTGCTGCCGGGCCAACTGGGCCTCCACCTGCGCCGCGTCGTCCTGGGCAAACAGCAACTCGCTGCCTTCGAGCTGCAGTTGGGCCACCTGCCAGTGCCCGGCCAGAGACATGCCCAATTGCACGGCGCGGTGCAGCAATAGATCCAGGGATTGGTAATCGCCGGTCAGCAAACGTTCCAGTACATCATGGCGCGAGCGGCCCAATTGTTCGGACTGAATCAACGCCGAACCGATCGCCTGGGTGACCAGCACCATCTTCAGCGAGTAGGGCTGCTCGATCAGCGGCATACCGGCGGCCTCGGCGGCGTCGAGTAAGCGCTGGGGTATCGCCTGGATATACGCCGGCCCCGTCAGGATCACCAAGCCGGCCACCTGCCGCTGACAGGCTTCATCCAGCAGTTGCAGCAAGTTGGCTTCATCCCGAGGGTGATTGATACCGGTGACGAACACCAGCTCACCGCCCAGCACCCACTCGGCGATCCCGCTGTTTTCCGCCACATACGGCCAGCGTACGACGTTGTCCAGGCCTGCCTCTGCGGCGCGCAGGCGCATGGACGCAAGACCCGGCAAGGCCAGTACATCGGCAATCGTCAGGCTCATGCCGGGGCGTCAGCCAGCGGTGCGCGAGCGCGCAGCACGGAGGTCAGCAGCATGTAAGTCAGCGATGCGGCCACGATGCCCACCAACGGCGCGACCCACGGCGAATTGAAGGCCAGCACGGTGCCCACCGCATACGCGGCCAGCCCCGGCCAGTTGAAAGCCGGCAGGCGTGCATCCGCCAGGCGCGGGTAGTGGCCGCGCCAGCGGTAGAAGAAGTCCGCCATGATGACCCCGCCGATCGGTGGAATCACGGTGCCCAGCAGAATCAGGTAGGGCACCAGCATGTCGTACATGCCCAGCAGCGCCAGTAGGGTGCCGATCACTGCTCCCGCCAGGGTCACGGTCTTGCGGCGTTTGGTGCGCAACAGATTGCAGCCGGCCACGGCGAAGTTGTAGATGGTGTTGTCCTGGGTGCTCCAGATATTCAGCAACAGCATGGCCATTGCTGCCATGGCGAAGCCTTGCAGCAGCAACACTTCCACCACGTCGGGCTGTTGGTAGACGATCGCGCCATAGGCACCGATCAGCACCATCAAGCCATTGCCGACGAAGAAACCGATCAGGCTGGCCAGCACCGCGACCCGGGCCGAGCGCGAGAACCGCGTCCAATTGGTCGCCTGCGTCGCGCCGCTGACAAAAGTGCCGAATACCAGCGTGATCGCGGTGGACAGGTCCAGCTCAGCTGTCGGTACCACCGCCAGCAGTCCGTCCAACCCGCCGACTTTTACCGTGGCCACCCACATCGACAGAAACAGCAGGATGCCCATGGCCGGTACCGCGATGTAGGAAAGAATCTCCAACCCGCGATAACCCACGTAGGCGGTGGCGCAAAACACCAGGCCGAACAGCACCATCAATGCCAGCACACTGCCCTGGCTCAGTTCGAAATACTTGCCAAGCACCACGGCGGCGGTGGCGGTGCCCCAGGCATACCAGCCAATCTGAGTGAAACCGAGGATCAAGTCGCTGAGTTTGCTGCCCACTTCGCCAAAGCAGAAGCGCCCCATCAACACGGAGTTCAACCCGCTTTTGAACGCGATGTAACCCAGGCCTGCGGCGTAAATACCCAGCAGCAGGTTACCCAGCGCCACCACGCCGAGCATATCGGTGAAGCTGAACGCGACCCCCAGCTTGCCCCCGGCGAACATGGTCGCGGTAAAAAAGGTGAAGCCCAGCAGCACCATGGCGGTAGACGCCAGGCCTTTGCGCGCATGCATGGGGACTTCGCTTAAGGGGTAGTCGTTGCCCGGTTCTTGCTGCGTCATGTCGGTACTCCCTGAATGAGTGACGCAGGCGTATTGCACCGCGCGTGCCAAATTACTCCCAGTGACAGGCGCACGGTCTGCACTGTGCAGCATGCACAGTATTTATAGCCAAACAGGCAGGAAACGCGGGCGAGGGTGTTCGCTGTGCCCAGTCAGGCACGAAAGCGGTGCAGCCGTGATACAAATTGGATCAGTCGAACAGCGTGTGGGTGGTTTCGCCGCGATGAAAGGCAAATGCCGCCGCCAGATCACTCTCGATGGTGCGCCCCCGGGACAGCGGCGGCAGATCATCCAGGGCGAAAAAGCCCACGTCGGTGGTCTCGAACCCGGCCATTGGCGCCGCTTGGTCCACCCGTTCACACAGGAAATACAGCTTGTAGAAGTCGCGCACATCCGGCCGATACAAACCCTTGGCCTTGTGGGTGACGCTGTACAGTGCCCGCGCGGTAACGCTCAAGCCGGCTTCCTCGCGGATTTCCTTGATGATGTTTTCCGCTGCCGACAAGCCGATATCGGCATAACCGCCCGGCAGCGCCCAGCAGCCATCGGTCAGTTCGCGCACCAGCAGAATCCGGTCGCCCTCGATGACCGCGCCGCGCACGTCGATCATTGGCGTGGAATAGCGCTGGGCAAAATCCGAGACCAAGCCGGTGATGCGCTCCAGCGGCACGTTACCGAGTTGCGCCAACATGCTGTGGGCAATCTCGGCGATTTCCTCCAGGCGCTCGCGTTCGAAATCATCGGTGCAAAAATGCAGGCCCGTGGAGGCCAGCGCCTGCAGGCGTTTGGCTTGGGCCAGCCAGGTGTTTTCCATGCCTGTCTCCTAAAGGGGCTTGGCCATGTACACCCGGCGCAGGCTCTGTTCCTCGGCCCGGTGGGTTTCCACGTAACCCCGGCGGGTGTACAGCGCAAGGTTCTCGGTCATGGCTTCATTGGTGTAGAGGCGTATGGCGCTGTAACCCGCGTCGATGGCCTGGCGTTCGGCGAAGTCCATCAATACGCGGCCAAGACCAAGGCCCTGTGCCTGCGGGGCGACCGCCAGGTTATCCAGCAGCAGGGCGCTGTCGGTGTCTTGCAGGATGATAAAACCCTGGATCTGCCCGTCGTTGTCCAGTACATGCACACCACCGACCTCGACTCGCCGGCCGTAGTCTTCAAGCATCGGCCCGGGTTTGCGGCCGATACGCTCGATGTACGGTGAATAAGCGGCCTCGACGATGGCTTCAATGGCGGCAACATCATGGGGCGTGGCGGGGCGCAGCATTGCGGCGTGCTCCTGGTCGGCTGGAGCCACGACTGTAAGGGAGCAGGGCATAAAAAAACCACCGCCAGGGTGGTTTTTTCATCTCGCCGGCTTACTCGCCGCGATAGATGCAGCCGCTGGTGCAGGTTTCATGGATGCGGATCGCACTGAGTTCCGGCAGCAGGGGTTTGAGCTCATTCCAGATCCATTTGGCCAGCACTTCGCTGGTCGGGTTTTCCAGGCCGGGGATGTCGTTGAGGTAGTTGTGGTCGAGGCGTTCGTAGAGCGGCTTGAAAATCGCCTTGATCTCCGAGAAGTCGCGAATCCAGCCGGTATGCGGATCCAGGTCGCCGCTCAGGTGGATCGCCACCTTGAACGAATGCCCGTGCAGGCGCCCGCATTTGTGGCCTTCGGGTACGTGGGGCAGGCGGTGGGCGGACTCGAAGGTAAACTCTTTGAAGATTTCCACAGTATTTTCAGCTCGGTCAGTATCTGGCAGGCGGCGAGTTTAACAGTTTGATTCGCCGCCGCGCATACCGCTGGGTCAAAGTGGCTGCAGGTGTTCGCCCAGCTCGCCGTTATCGGCCAAGCGCAGAAACTCATCGCCGAGCCGCCGGCTCTCGCTCATTGCGGTTTGCCAGTATTTGTTGCGGCTCGGGTCGTCACCCATGAAACGCTTGAAGTCGCTGCGGTCCGGCAGTTTGCCGTGGGGCAGGCGTGCCAGGTAATCCCGGGACGGCGCCAGCAGCAACACATCCTGCAAGCCTTGTTGATTGCTGCGCCGCCACGGCAGGCCCTTGTCGAACCAGCCGGGGATGACCCGGTCGGTGAAGTGCGGGTACAGCACAATGTCGTCGCCGTGGTAGGGCAGGTCGAGGTGGTAGTCCAGCAGGCCGCCGTCGCGGAAAGTGCCGGCACCCGCGCCGGGCAGGTCGCGCACGCCTTGCATGACCATAGGGATGGAGCCCGACGCCAGCAGCGCCTGGCGCAGGTTGCCGAGTTCCAGGTTGACGAAGCGCGACGGGAAATCCTTCAGCGCATGCACCGGCGGCGCCTGGCGTGGGTCGTGGATGATCAGCCGCTCGAAGTGCCGCGCCAGCCGCGCCCGCCCGCGCAGGTTGTCGGCAATCACCGAGGACAGGCCCAGGCCCAGCCGTCCGCGATGGTCATCGGCGAGCAGGCCATGGCTCTTGACCACCATGATGTTCAGGCGATAGTCGGGGTTGTCCAGCACTCGCGCGTCGCGGCCGGCCAGCAGGTCGTCGAGCATGCGCTGGCAACTGCGGCTGACCTCGGCCATGGTCACGCCCTTGGCAAAGCGCTGTTCGTTATAGAGGCGGCCAAGGTCCAGCAGGCCTTGCACCGGGTCGGGCAGGCAGGCACTGGCAAACCGCCAGGAACCAATCGACGCGCCGATCAGCGCGCGCTCGCGAGGCGCGCGTGGCAGCCAGTCGCCGAACAGCGCCAGGTCCAGGCCCTGGATTCCGAGCGCCTTGGGCCCGCCGGCCGCACCGGGGAGGATGCCCACATCCGCAGGCGCCAGGCCCCGTTCACGAATGCGCGCAAAGGCGCGGGTGCCGGCCTTGAGCGTCAGGGCGGGGAATTTGATGTGGATGGCTGTCATACCGGTCTCTGTTGAAGCAAGCAGGGCATTATAGGAAATCTCAGCCGATGTGGGAAAAACGCAGTCCGGCGAAATTGCCATGGTGGCAATTCAGTTTCAGTTAAGTTGCAGCAGGTACCGTTACCGGCGTAGGAAAAACATCGTGTAACGGAGACTCCTCATGAAGCGCCTCACAGCTCTGGCCGCCGCCGTTATCATCGCCATCACGGCGAGCCGGGCCGGAGCCGTGGACCCGGACAAATCACTGACCGTGCCCGCCACTGTTACAATTGTCGCTTTCGATCAACTCGACGCCACGGCCCTGGCCCTGCACCCCGGCTCGACGCTGCTGGACACCGATCTGGACGAGGCCTACGGCAAGTATGTCTACGAGGTCGAACTCAAAGATGCAGACGGCATTGAATGGGATATTGAATTGGACGCGCTCACCGGGCAGGTTCTCAAGAATCATCAGGATACGTAATGAAGGTAAATTTACCCGCCGGCAGTCGAGTCGCACTGGTGCTCATGGTTTTCTGCTCGAGCCTGGCGGCCCGCGACCTCAATCAGGATGAAGCCCTGGCGCTGCGCCAGCAGGGCGTGATCCTGCCGCTGGAGCAACTGTTGCAGCAGGCCATGGCGCGCTACCCCGGCTCGCGGCTGCTGGAGGCTGAGCTGGAGAAAAAGCATGGCAAATATGCCTATGAAGTCGAACTGGTGACCACCGAAGGGGTAGTACGCGAGATCAAGCTGGACGCAAGTACCGGTGTGCTGATCAAAGACGAGGAAGACTGATGCGCCTGCTCCTGGTGGAAGACAACGTACCCCTGGCCGATGAACTGCTCGCCGGCCTGCAGCGCCAGGGCTATGCCGTCGATTGGTTGGCCGATGGCCGCGACGCCGCCTATCAGGGCCGCAGCGAACCCTATGACTTGATCATCCTCGACCTCGGCCTGCCGGGGCTGCCCGGGCTTGAAGTACTGGCGCAATGGCGTGCCGCCGCGCTGGCTACCCCGGTGTTGATTCTCACCGCCCGTGATTCCTGGGCCGAGCGTATCGAAGGGCTCAAGGCCGGCGCCGACGATTACCTGAGCAAACCTTTTCACCCCGAAGAGTTGCACCTGCGCATCCAGGCACTGTTGCGCCGTTCCCATGGGCAGGCCAACCAACCGACCTTGCAAGCCGCCGGCCTGCATCTGGATGAAGGCCGTCAATGCGTGCTGCGCGATGGCGATGAGATCCAGCTGACCGCCGCCGAATTCCGCTTGTTGCGCTACTTCATGCTGCACCCCGAACAGATCCTCTCGAAAAGCCACCTCGCCGAGCACTTGTATGACGGCGAAACCGAGCGCGACTCCAACGTGCTGGAAGTGCACGTCAACCACCTGCGCCGCAAGTTGGGGCGCAGCGTGATTGAAACCCGGCGTGGCCAGGGTTATCGATTTGGCGCCAGCCCTGCATGAAGTCGATCCAGCGACGCCTGAGCCTGGGCTTGATCAGCGTGATGGTGATCGTCGGCGTAGTGCTGGCGCAGACCAGCCTGTGGTTGTTCGAAGCCGGCTTGCAGCGCTACCTGGAAGCGGGCCTGCGCAACGACGCCGAGAACCTGCTGGTGGCGCTGGTGCGTGGGCCCAACGGCGTGCAGCTGGATGAACAGCGCCTGTCGCCGGCTTACCAACGGCCGTTTTCCGGGCATTACTTTCGGATCGACTTTGCCGATGTCCACTGGCGCTCGCGCTCGTTGTGGGATCAGGAACTGCCCCAACTGCCCGAGGCCGGTCTCAAGGGCAATCTGCAACTGGGGCCGGAAGGCCAGCAACTGCTGGTGCTGCGTTCGGACTACAAACGCTTTGGCCAGCCGATTTCCATCAGCGTGGCCCAGGACTACACACCGGTGCGCGAAAGCTTTCGCCTGATGCGTCAGATCGGCCTGGTACTCGGGCTGGCGGCGTTGCTGCTGGTGTTGATCCTGCAACGCGTCACCGTACGCCGCGCCTTGCGCCCGCTGGAAACCGCGCGCAACCAGATCGCACAATTGCAGCAGGGCCAGCGCTCGCAGCTCGACACCCAGGTGCCGCTGGAGCTGGAGCCCCTGGTGGCACAGATCAACCACCTGCTGGCGCATACCGAAGACAGCCTCAAGCGTTCGCGCAACGCCCTTGGCAACCTTGGGCACGCCCTGAAAACCCCGTTGGCGGTGCTGTTGAGTGCCGCTTCAAGCGAGGCGCTCAAGGATCATCCCGAACTGGGCAAGCTGCTGCGTGACCAGTTGGAGCAGGTGCAGCAACGTCTGAATCGTGAACTCAATCGCGCGCGCCTGGCCGGTGAAACCCTGCCCGGTGCGTTGTTCGACTGTGAAAAAGAACTGCCCGGCCTGCTCGCCACCCTCAACATGATCCACGGCGAGCACCTGGACCTCAGCTACCAGGTGGCCCCAGGCCTGCATTTGCCCTGGGACCGTGAGGACCTGCTCGAACTGCTCGGCAATTTGCTGGACAACGCCTGCAAATGGGCGGATGCCGAAGTGCGGCTGAGCATCAGTGAGACTCCGCAGGGTTACCTGCTGGCGGTCGAAGATGACGGCCCCGGCATTCCGGAAACCCAGCGTGACCAGGTGTTCAGCCGTGGCGCGCGCCTGGATGAGCAGATTGACGGCCATGGCCTGGGGCTGGGGATCGTGCGCGATATCGTGGAGGTGTGGGGTGGGGTGTTGCAACTGCAGGAGTCCGAGCTTGGCGGGCTCAAGGCGCTGATCGAATTGCCCAGACGCCAGGGCTGAGGCATACCCGGATCCCCCTGTGGGAGCGGGCTTGCTCGCGAAGGTGGGCTGTCAGTTGATGCATTCGGTGCCTGACCCACCGCTTTCGCAGGCAAGCCAGCTCCCACATTTGATCTCCATACACCCGCCATACCCGAGCCAAACCAGGATCCCCCTGTGGGAGCGGGCTTGCCCGCGAAGGCGGTGTGTCAGGTGATGCATTCGGTGGCTGACCCACCGCTTTCGCAGGCAAGCCAGCTCCCACATTTGATCTGCATACACCCGTATACCCGAGCCATACCACGATCCC